>Ga0265297_10000120_pt1 | contig 263616 bp, 412 predicted proteins | sample Munlanlwell13791_FD_192502 | JGI IMG/M metagenome (GOLD analysis project Ga0265297, IMG submission 192502) | Leachate microbial communities from a municipal landfill in Southern Ontario, Canada - Leachate well 137-91 | ecosystem: Engineered > Solid waste > Landfill > Unclassified | place...
TTTTGAATTAAATACGAACAAACAAGAAGTTTTCCGAATGAACAATGACAGTAAGTATGTATATTCGATAAAAAAGGTATTTTTAAAGTAAGGACAAAATTTGCAACAAAAAATTAGTATACTTTAATGACGATGTTAACGGAAAATGTATAGTTTTGAATTAAATACGAACAAACAAGAAGTTTTCCGAATGAACAATGACAGTAAGTATGTATATTCGATAAAAAAGGTATTTTTAAAGTAAGGACAAAATTTGCAACAAAAAATTAGTATACTTTAAGAATTACTAATGTTACTTTGATACAATTGAATAAAACTATATAGATTAGATAGAAGTAGAATGAATATACGGATATAGTTACTGTAATAAAAGTTTGGGTACAATGGATTACCTATCGAAATAAACAGGATATTAAAGGATCTCAAATGAACCTAAATTACAGGTTAGAAATATGCAAATTGCAAGTTAGCAAACAGTGCCCATTGTGGAACATATAGTTGATATTGTAGTAGATACTGATATATGAGAATATGTATTGTAAGATTATAATAATGAGTAGTATGTATTGTATTATTAGTATGTAAGTGTATTGTTTATTAGTAAAGAACTTTATGTAGATGGTGGTATTAAAGTTGATGGTAGTAGTTTTTTTGAAAGTATGCCAGGTTTTTTTAGAGAAGTGGATAGAATGAATTGCTGTAATGATAAACTGAATTTTGTTCAATAAACTGGGTTGGTTTATTATTGGAGATTTGGTTTATTGATGCGCGGTTTTTTGAGGAAGGTGGACTTAGATGTCTTGGGAAATAAAAGTTTCAAGGATGAAACTTTTGGATACTCGTGTATATAATATAAAATTAAAAATATAAGATAAATGGCATTAGCGAACAGACATGACGATATTCATTGTTGGCATTGTGGATTGATAATTAAGAAGGCGGTATACGAAAAGTTGCCGAAGAATTTTTATGGTCACAGTAATGTAATAGGGTGGGAACCTGTAAATGGTGGTGACAGTCATACATGTGCAGAGCGTGAAGCGTATATTGCAAAAATAAAGAATGATCCTAATTGGCAGAAGATACAAGAAATAGTTGCCGCGCAGTTAGCAATAGGAAATAAAACGATTGAGTCGGTTAACGAAGAGATTGCGGCAAAAGAAATATGTTCAGTTGATTTTAATGGAGTAAGTATAAAAGCGGGTGATAAAGTTGTTTGTATTTTTGGTACGAAGTTAAGGCATTCGGTAATTGAAAAAGTACTTACGCCGGGATGTGTAAAGATAAAAGGATTATCAGCAATGATATTAGGAATGAATTGTATTAAGAGTTCCACAATAAATTCGATTGTCTTATAAGATATTATGGGTCCTAAACAAATAAAAGTGGATTACAAAATACATTCGCAAGAACGATATTTAGAACGGTTTAAAAAGTCAATGAATGATTTAGATTATATCGAATTATGCGAAATTGGTAAAGATGATAGTAAAGGATTCCTTTTGGAACAAGTTAAAAGAGGTGCAAAAAGGAAAGTTGTATTATTCAATGGAGATTACGTTTGGTGTGTATTCTCTGGTAAAAAAAGAATATTGAAAACTGTTTATGTTGTTCCGATTAAAGTATTGAAAAGAATTAAAACGAATATTGATATTTTATGATTAAGAAAAAAACATACAACAGCAAATCGTATGTGTTAACGAACGATGGCGACCTTAAAAAAGGTGATAAAGTATTTCCTATTATGTATGGTACAAGTTGGAATTTTAATGAAACACGTTCTGGTTTTCCATATGAACCGCATATTGTTGAATCTGTTAAAAAAGGAATCGTATATACTGATTGTGGACATGGAGAACGGGAATGTTATTTTACAATGTTAAGTGCACCCAAACATATTTCAGAGTTAAAGCAATCTGAATTATTCGATAAAATATTTGCGCCGATATTCAAAATGAAATTGGATTTTGAAGAGCATCGTGATTATAAAATGATTCTTGACGAAGGAAAAGGAAAGCCGTACATCTTTATACCACACATATATAAAGATATTGATAAAGAAATTGACCAAGCAATTGAAACTTTCAAAAAAGAACAACCTGCAGAGTATTACAGAGATATTTATACAAGTGTATGGAATGTACGTGACAAGATTCTGAAAGAACACGATATGGTAAGATCATTCAGTATGCCATATTTTAGTGTAAACTTTACGGATACTTATATTGGAGTTTATCTTGATTATGTTTTAACAGAAAGATGTTACAATTCTGGACTTGATTCTTTTAAAGAAGATTGCAATAAACATTATATTAAGTTTTATGACAATTCTGATATTGAGATATCTGAATATTTATCTAAAGAATTTAGGACAAGTTTTTTTTCAAAAGCGACAAGTTCTTATTGTACGCAAGAATCGCGGATGTTATCTTATACTGAAACAATTGCAATGCGAAAATACTTTGATGATATTAATGTCATCATTGATAAAGAATTTGGAATAATGACTTACAAACCTAAAAAATAACGAATCATGATTGATGAGATAACTGAAAATTCAATTATTAAGTATTTGAAACTTTACAAGCAAAATGAAATAAGTCTCGAATATGCAACTCGATGTTTAGCAACAGTAATGAATAATGCTATATCGGCATCGAAAGAACGACAAGAAGAAAAATCGCGTAACGATTCTTGGGAAATGCGTAAACAAATGCAAAGAACAGTTGAACAAAATTGTGATCATCATTATGGACGTAAAGAATGGTACGGTCCATGCAGTTATACAGAAACATGTACGAAATGTGGTCATCAAAATGATGGTTATGAAAGAGATTAATAAGTAACAAATTAAAGAATATGAAAGTAAAAATTTTTGATGCAATGGGAATTTCATCATTGGAATGTAAAGTTAACGAATGGTTAGCCAGGAATTCTGAGTTTGAGATATTGCAAAAAGATGTAACCCAATCATCTAATCATAACGGTACGCATCTTCACATTACAATTTGGTATAACGAAAAGAAAAAAGAATCATGAAAGTAACAACAATTACATGCGATTGCTGCGGTGCAAAAATCGAAGGCAAATCTTATTATGAAACAATGGTTCAGTTAAAGATTTCCGCAAAAACAAATAGCGATTCTGAACCGGAGCAACAAAGAAATAATTACGCTATTGATTATGAGTTATGTCCGAAGTGCTACAGCAATTATTGGAATGAAATTCGATTTGTTCTTGGTAACATGCGAAAACATAAAGAATGCTTAGATAATATTGTTAATGTTATTGCAACTTATAAAGAAAAGAAATAATGAAGAAATATTTTCAGATAATAAATTCCACAGTGCATAAACATTTTGATACATGTGAAGATGCTATTATTTATATCAATAAGCATAAATTAAAACCGTATGAAACTATTAAAGGTTTTGTGCCAGAGTTTATAATTAGAGAATACTCTGAAAGAGACCATGTTTACGGAATAGAAGCAACAGTTGTAAGCAATGAGGTAAAAGAAAAATGTTTGAATCAATTCATAACAGAAATTGAAAATAATCCAGATGTTAGTGATAATACTATGTCTCATAGCATACCAGACCTTTTGACATATGCTAAAGGATTAAAGTTTCAATTAGATAATCTTATACCTATTATTGCAAAAACTGATTACAAGCCATGTAACGGTATAGGATTTGAAATCCAACGTAAAAAGGAATATCCGTTATACTTAATGAAACGTGAATGCGGTGACATTTTATTTAATCATACGCCTTCTTGGGGTAGGAATGTACATCACAGAGGCAATACTTTAGCAAACGAACAAGATTTAATTAAAGCATTTAATTTAGAATAGTTATGAAAGATTTTACAAAATTTGTAAACATAGCAGAAGAAAAGCAGAAAGAAATTGCAAATTTAAAAACTGCTAATGATGAAAAGTTAAAAGCAGAGAAAATAGAGATGCAAAGATTAGAAGAAGAAAAAGTCAAATTAGAAGAAGAAAAAGTCAAATCAATTGCAGATAAAGTTTTTAGCGAATTAGAAATTGATGTTGAAAACGCTGCGAAACGTGGTGAAAGATCATGTGTTATTTACTCCGTTAATGAAAAGCAATTTTACCATACTGGAGATTTTAAAACAAAGGTATACATTGCAATTGAAAAATTATTAGATGCTGATGGCGTCAAACATAAAACGATATACAGAACAGTTGAAGATCTGGGATACGGCGATTGTTATGTACGAGAAGATGAAAGTTACGCAGATTTAACTGTTTTATTTTAAAATTTATAGTATGAACGATTTAACAAAAGCATGGCTTTGGTGGGAATCATTGCCGATTCAAAATTTACAAGACATGTCTGACAGTTGGGTGGGATACTGCTCAAAGTATGGAATATCTAACATATACGGTGCAACTGACGAAGAAGTTTTACATATGTGGGAAGTTGAACAAAAAGCAATTAAAGTAGGAACATTAATTAAAACACCTGCTGCAGCATACAGTATTGATAAATACGAAGTATATGTTCATGGTGAAGTTGTAAGTATTATATGTGAGCATATCGAAGATAACGAAGAAGTTCCTGAACAAATTATTGTAAAATTGGAAACTGGCGATTATATGCCAATTGACCGCAAACTTTTAATCATAAGATAATATGAAAGCGGGAGACAGAGTTAAAACACCTGCTTGGGTTGCAATAACAGATGCTAGTGATTATTTATTTGGCAGAATTGAAAGTATCAAAACAGAGGAATGTTTAGATGGCACGATTTTTGAAAAAATAATGGTGAAGTTTGAAAACGGACAAACATTGCCATGTTTAAGAGAAGAACTTACAGAAATTAAAGAACCATTAATTGATGCTAATTTTTATCGACTCGTTCGGTCAACTTTAAAAATTGTTCCGAAGGCATATGACATGCATGGACAAAATTTTAATTGTGACTGTCATCTTGAAATAACAGATAAAAGTTATTCAACTGTTGCAAATAAATATGGCATATCATTAATGCACGCAAAAGAATGTATCGAAACATTATTCGGATTTAATGAAAAATAAAATGGAAGAAAAGATTAGAGAAATTATTGAAAAAAGTGAATTGCATTATACTGCAGGTAAAATCATAGATGGTGAATCATTTGAACAAATGGTTAATGAATTAGTTGAATCGTTATTGAAATTACATAATGAAGAAGCATAAAAGAGTTATTCATATTGATAATCAGGAATGGTTCTGGTGGGTAGGTTCGGGTCGATTTGGTGAAGCAACACATGTAACCATAAGTTCACCTGATAAAAAGTTTTTCAAAATTGATGCAAGAGAAGTTGCAACGGATTTAATGTATGTTGGTGTAGAAGGTTTATTTCCAACTGCTGTAAAACCATCAAGCGTTAAAGATTACATTATTGCAAAATTAAAGGTATGTGCGAAATGACAGAGTTGATTGCACGGGCTGAAAAATTCACAAAAGAAATGAAGTCACGAGTTGTAACAAAAACTAAAATTCAATTAGGTGACCATGTTACAATAGGATTTATGCATACTGCTCATTGGTGTCCAAAAGAACGTGAAGCCTTTACCGGAATTTATTACCGTTGCATTGGAATAACGCCGTTTACATTGCAAGAAGAAAGAAACGGTAAAAGAATTACGCTTACACAAAAGGAAGTTGATAAAGCAATAAATTGTCATTACTGGATAGGTGATTGCTATTGGCATATTGAAACTAAAAATTATAAAACTTACGGAACAAAACAAGTATGAAAAAATTACAAAGTAATATAAGTGACTTAATAGGTCCAGAATACGGCACAATTGATTTGCAATGTGTAGAGATTATTGAGGCGATGAATTCATTACCTGGCGTAATGACAATCGAAAGTTGCTGTGGGCATGACAAAACGCCGTTCAGAATTTGGTTTTACGCTAATGTAACAAATGAAGGATTGTTCTTTTTAACCAGATGTGCAGACAGAAGATACTGGCAATACGGTGATGACTGGCGAATTGAATTATCTGTTGGCGATACTTACAGAGATGACATATTACCAACCACATTTTGTTTAACAAGTATAACTGTCAAAGGCGATGAGGCACATTTGCAAATCAAAGATCTTGTGGATAATATGAATTATCATTTGAATCATAAAAACTTTATGGACGGTTTTGATTTGGATTACAAAAATTTCAAATATGTTGAAATATGAGAAGATCGTGGAATAACTTCTGGTTTAAATGGCATCGAACGCCATGCAATGAAATTGTATTTGGTAGCAGTTCATGCGATTATAAAAAGTTCAGAACACAAAGGTTAATCAATATTTTGTTAATTGCAACTGCGTGTTTAATTTTATATAAAGTATTATGATAACAAACAAAGACGGACAAGAAATTCGATTAATCACAATTGCTGATTTATGCAGATTCTGCATGAACAATGGACATGACAGTCATAAAATAGTTTGGGATGACACAATTGCAATTCCTAGAAGACGAGGTTACGTAGGAACGTGTGCAAACAAAGCGCCAGGTTGTGATGGTTTTACACACGCTGAAACGTGTCCAATCTGGACTAGTTTGCAAAATGTAATTTGTTTAAATGTGTAAACTTATGGAAATAGAAGAAAAAAGAAATTGACTTATAATCTTGAAAGAACACATCTTGATGGGTTTATATGCAATTATCAATACAGATTCCGGACAACACAATGGCTTGAAAGTGTTGATAACATAGAATACTTTGGCATTGACCATGATTCATATAAACAAAAATTAATTGATACGTTAGTTGGTGAATTTAGAATTGCATTAAACGCTGCTGTTTTTGGAGATCCTGCAGGTAAAGATTATGCCAATTATATGAAAGAACAAAAGCAGAATATTCCACCACCTACACCGCCAGAAGATAGATTTCTAAAAGAAGGCAAAGAACCCGAGAAGCCAAAAAACTTTGATAAATATAAACTATAATGATATGATATTACCTAAAGAATTAAAAGTAAGAATTCGCAAAGATGGAAGTAAAACTCCATTGGGATTTATAACTTATGTCGATGAGAATGGAAAGATTCGAGCTGAAAAATCTTGGTCATCATGGGGCGATAAAGAAATTCCAGTAATAACAAATGAACCATCAAAAGGATTCAAACTTGCAGGATTAACACAAAGATCTGCAGATTGGTTTGGTTCAGGAAGAACTATGTTTTACATTATTCATCCAAAAGGTTTTGAATTTGAAATAACTGCTGATAATTTATTTGCACTTATGGGTTTTCATGACATCATAAAAGGTGAAATCATGGGTGAATTGGTTTTAGTTTGGGACAAGTTTTCATTATCTTTAATATCTGTTGAATCTTCAGATTATGAAAAATATAAAGAACAAACGTCAACAATAACATCAGGCATTGTTGCAATGAAAGATTTGATACCTGGGCATGTGTATTCAGATAGAGAAGGAACAACAAAATTTGTTTACATCGGTAATTACTATTTGTTATTAACAGGATGGGAATACGTTAGAGGAACAGAAGTTATAAGTGAAGATGCTGCAAGACGTAATAGATGGGAAGTTACTGAAGTAACAACAATTCATCCTGAAAAGTTTCACATGTTTAGGAATAAACGAAAATACAATGATGGCAGATGGGAATACATGTGTTGCAAAACAAAGAAATGTTTCGATACAGGTAAGACAGATAAAGTTATTTCAATTGATGAAATGAATACTTACATTACAAAACAATCAGATAAATGGTATTCAGGAATAAGAGCAAACCATTACAATGCTGCATGCATATGGGAATCGAAACCAACTGACGAAATTATTGCAAAATATGTAACGGAAGGATCTGAAGAAAACACATTGGTCCGTAAAATCGTTGATAAACCGCATAAAGTATATGTTGAAAAAGATTGTAAAATTATAAGATAAGATTATGACGAATACTGATGTATTTAAAGTTTTGTTATGTTCATATGGATATGACAGAAATATAAAAATTGAATCGTACAGAGGAGATTCTGGCGAATTAGGATATTCTGTTTATGCAGAAAACAAAACCGGTGATTCATATAATGAGATTTGCTGCGAAAATTTCATGTTTCATGTTTATTTGATTTTAAAATTCATGAAAGAAAATAATGTGGGATTTAAAAGCGATTATTGGAGTTATCCTACAAAATATGTTATTGATGATAATTCACGTAACAATATAATTGCGAATCTGGATGAACGAGATACGCAATTAGCAAAAGATTTAGAAGAATTGTCACCAGTAATAAAATGGCGCGATGATAATAACCCATGCATTAATTGCAAAATAAATAAGCATGACCATTGGGATGACATACACTATAATTGTGAATTGTGTCATACAAACAGTTGTGAATTATTGAAAAATTTTCAAAATGAATATAGAAAAATATTAAGTAAACGAAATACATAAGCAAATGGAAGATAAATTAGAGAAAGCGTTAGAATCATTAGAAGAATGGGAAAATATTAAATACAGAATGAAAGAAGAAGGTTTTCATTATTGTTTTAATGGATATTCAAGTTGGAAAGAAATTAATGATGCTGAATTTCAAAAATTGAAAGATGAATACATTGAATCTGCAAAACGTTTAGAATATTATGTAAAAGCAAAGGTTATAGAAACAAGAATGCAAGTTAAGTTATTAAGTTAAAATTCAGAATAAAGATGAGTGTATTATCATGTAATAGAAATGAATGCGGTAATGTAATGTGCGATACGTATATAGAGGGTATCGGATATGTTTGCCGTGAATGCCAAGAAGAATTCAAGTTATATTTGCAAAAAACAAATATTAATGTTGAATATGAATATGACATTGTAGTTGCATTAAATATCTTTATGAGTATTCCAAAAGGAAGGTATTCTGATAGTGAAGAAATGACAGTCGATAAATTTTTTAGTAAACACACACGTAATAACGATTAGTATGGCTTGGTTTAAAGTAGGAATATATGTAGGTGACAAATTGAAAGTTGATTTGTCAGAATGGTCTGATGAACATAAAAAAGAATTGCAATCATATCAACAAGATGGATGGCTTGTTATACGTAAAGTTAAACAGTACAGAAGTAATTCAAGTTTTCAATTCGAAGGACAGCCCGATGAAAAAATTGAAAGGACGTATGCATTCAATTCATGTGATATTTTAGAAATTAAAAGAGGATTATAAGATAATTCTCAATAACTTTTTAGAATATATAAAACAAACTAAATCATATGAACAAAAGAATACCAAGTCTTGACGAACACATTAATGAAAGTATTAATGAAGCAAGCAAAGACTTCGACGTAGAAAAATGGTGGGATAATCTAAAATCGGTTCCTGCATTAATAGTTAAAAATAAATGGAATTCGCTAGGTGGCAAGATTGGAATGACATCCGCAAGTTTTTGTACATGTAAGCCTTCTAGCAGAGAAGAACACAGTAAAAATCCTGATGTTGATTTTGGCGGATTCGGTGGTAAAGGATGGGAATTATTTTATACATGTGGCGCATCAAAAACGTTAGACAAGTTACCTACTTGGCGGCCTTTAACATATACATGGGATGTAAATTCAAGAGAATATGTAATTTTTGATAATTGGGACGACATAAAAGACTGGCTATCAGATATAGACAATCAAACTATATATGTTTGGAAACATCCTAGACAATAATAAAATAAGTATATCGAAAATGAAACAAAGAATACCTACATTAGATGAACACATTAATGAAAACATTAATGAAGCAAGCAAAGAATGGATTGTGAGTGCAAATAACGGCGAACCGATGTTATTAAGATATTTCGGCAAAACATGGCCGTGTATTGCATTTATGCACAAAACATATGAACAACCAGGAAACCAAATTGTTCCTAACATGATTGTTGGACGAGACAACAACGGTAAAAACCCATCAGCATCACTTAAAACTGATGATCTTACAGTAGATGGCGTTAAATCAATTTTAAGACAAGGAATCAGTACGCCTTGGCCAACCGATGCGCAAATCATTGAGTTCGTTGGCTTAATTCAAAAAAAATAATTAGGAATGAATAAAAGAATTCCAACACTTGATGAATTTATTTTTGAATCATCAAATGATGAATGTATGTACTTATTCAAATTTGAAAGTAATTACACGACACCTGATGGCAAAGAATTGATTCCTGCATACGCAAGATTAACGCATGCACAAAGAAATAAGATTGCAAATTATGCTGCAGTTTTAAATACTAGAGGATTCGGCGATGCAACAGAAATTTCTGATTTTATGAAAAAAGAAAACGATTACAAACTTGTAAGTTATGATGATTTATTAGTATATGTTAAATCGGCTGTAAAAAATAAGAAATGATGAATATACGAATTCCATTATTTGATACCTTTATATTTGAAGCTGTACGCAATGATATCAGTTCTTTTATAAAAAGCTCAAGAGCAAAAACAGTTCATGAACTTGAGAATGAATTATTAAAAGAATTTGCGATAAATTCTTGCAAAGTTGATGGCGAAGGTATTCTTGGTATTAGCATTAATGGATATATGATTTGCGTTGAATATTCAAAGCCAATAAATAAATTAAATTACATACTGGAATACCCGGTTGTATCAATTTATACAGATGAAACATAACTATAATATGAAAAACAGAATACCAAGTTTGGATGAACATATAAACGAAGCTGAATCAAAACATTATTTAAAAGCTAATGATACGTTAATTGCAACTGAAGATATTTCAGTATTCGTTGAAAAGTCATATATGCAATCAATTCCAGCAGACGAACGTGAACGAGAATCATGGAAAGGCTGTTACTTTACAATTAAAAAAGGGAATGAGTTTTCTTATCTTAGAAGCAATGATTATGACAAATCTTATTTCAAATTGTCGAATGGCGCAACTTTCTTAATTGAAGTAGGAAGACCTGAATCATGGGTTGAACGTAATAACATAAAAATAAAAAAATAAGTATGAAAAACAGAATACCAAAGTTCGATGAATTTTTGAATGAAGCAAACTTATCGAATGAAGCATTAAAATTTAAAAAGGGTGATGCTATTATTGTAACTAAGCCATTTAATCATAAAGATATTGATTTTAAACTTAGTGCAACATCCTGGTTTGGCTCACACGTTGCGGCAACAAATAATTTTTTAAAAAATAGCAGCCGTGAAGTAGAAAAAGATGATGTTCTTTTTATATTCAGCGAAGACGGTAAAATTGAAATTGATAAAAATGGCAAGCCACTTGCTGTCGTAAAAGGATACCAAGGCGGATATACTGAAATACTGCAAGGTGTGAAAATGACTGCTTGGGATATATCGTCATACGAGTTTAATTATGATTATAACGATTTTATGTTACAACTTATGTTTGTTGCTTTACATAATGGTTGGGCAAAAATAATCAAATATAGTAGTTTTCCTGCTGACAAAAAAGAATACATGGAAGGCGCTGTTAAATATAGCAGATTAAGTTACGGTGCAGGAAAATATGATTTGATTCATGATGATATGCATATTGTTAACATAAAAAATATAGGTAACGATAAATATATTCTTTCAGGATACAATTCAATAGACGGTAAAAAAATACCAGATGTTTTAATTTCTAAAGAAAAAATATATAAAGATAAGTTTTATTTAAAAGATAAAACGGAAGTAACCGGTGATTTATTTGATAACACATTACGACAACTGTTTGGATAGTAAACAATTTAAAATAAGTAATTATGCATGTTAGAAATTTTCAACACTTTTAATGCAACATTAGGTTTAACATCACTTATTGTTGGCGTTGTTACATTTATCATATATCTTTTAGCTGTAAGAAGCGATTTTGGCAATGTTAAATCAATTTCAATGAGTTATTATTATGTTAAGCCTCATTGGTTATTTCAAGTATTTATTTGGGTTTCTGCTGCAAGCATAATGCTATCTGCTCAAACATTAATGCATATGATTGCTGGCACCTGCTTGTTGATAATGGCTGCATATCCTACAATTAAAGAAAAGAAATTTTATGTTCCGCATATGATTTTTGCAATTTCTGGAATAACAACAGCAGTTTTAGGATTAGGAATTGAATTTGGCTTATGGTGGTTAATTGGCATAGGTGTTGTGTTAGCAGGTATTGCAACATTATTAACATTCAAAAAAGATACATACATTTACTGGATTGAAGTTATTTCAATTGCAACAGTAATCATTGGAATTTTTATAGGAAGATATTTAAAATAAAAGAAACAAAATGGAAAGAAGAATACCAACACTTGATGAACACATCAATGAAAGCATTAATGAATCGCTTGAAATGTACAAAGCAAACAAAGAAAAAAATGAAATAAAATTTATTAATGTAGGAACATTAAAAGATTTTATTGCAAATTCTGGGATAAAAGATTCAATGTACACTGCTAATAAAGAAAAATCAATTATCAAGTTTATTAATTATGCAGAACTAAAGAATGCTATTTCTTATTTAGAAAAAAAATATAATAAGTAATGGAAAGAAGAATACAAACACTTGACGAATATATTAATGAAAGCATAATTAATGAATCTGATGGTCCAGATTTTGTAGGACCCAAAGAATTGCCAGTTGGCACAATTCTTGCATACGAAAAAAATGATAATGACAAATTAACAGTTTATAATTTACAAGTTGTTAAACATTATTATGGAACAACTGCATACTTACGACCGGTGAAATTCCGTTCTAATGCATCCGGTGCAAATCAATGGAACATGTGGGAATGGTGCAGAGAAAAAGATAAAACATATGCAGGTGTATTAAAACACTTTAGAATTATTCCTCAATCTGAATTTGAAAAAATTGTTGATGAATCAGAATTATCACCATCTGAAAAGCAAACGTTATTAAGTGGAAAAAACTGGAAGCGTTAATAAAATACAAACAAATTAAAGGATTTATCGAAAGGTAAATCCTTTTTTATGAAACTATTTGAACATTCTGTATATAATATAAAATAAAATTATAAACTAATCTATTAAAATTAAAAATCATGAAAAGAATCTTTTTAGCAATTGTCTTTGCATTAACTTGCGCATTATCTTATTCACAAACAATCAGTGACGAACAAATATTAGTACTGTTGAATCAATCAGCAGTAACAATGAATACAACGTGTCCACGAATGATTGATGATATAACCCGTTTGGAATTCACTAAGGTATACCCGCCAAAAACTATTGATTACAATTATACATTGCTTGCTCCTAAAAGTAATTTTACAGATTTGCAAATATCAGAAATAAAATCAAAAATGGAAGTTTCATTAATACAAAATATTCGTATTAATAGTGCAATGGGCATACTTAGAGATAATAATGTAACATTTATTTATACATATAAAGATATGAATGGCGTATCTTTCTTTTCTGTAATCATATATCCTTATCAATACAAATAACATATATGTCAAATATAATCAACTCAAATGGTGAAAAGTATCATGACAATTTTCTCCATGGACCTTTAGATGTTCAAGTTAAAAACATGTTAGAATCTTTTTCAGGAACAAAAATTGAATACGAAATTGATTATAACAGTTTGTACTTAATCATATATGGCATTAAATTTGAATTAGCAATAAAAGGTACGATTCGATTGCAGCTGTATAGAAATTATTTCGATATGAATAAGAAAGAAATGTACATTGGGATCGAAAATAAATCGTCAAAATACAATCTTACGTTACCTATTAATGTAGATGTTACCGCAAAATTAACAAAATTCTTTAAAAACTTAGAATTCTTAAAGAATAAAATTGACGAACTCCGTACATATATTCCAAAATTTATTGCAATCAGACCAAACATTGGCAATAAGAAATTTGAAAATCTTATTGCATCAAAATTTGTGCACGACGCAGTAAAAGTAAATGCAACCATAATTGACATTGACAACTTGTTTATTGATAAGTATCCTGCTTTTGACATATACGGAATTGACAAACGTATAAATTATAGAATGTATTATGGAATTGTAAAGGTAGGCAATGAATACACAATGGAAACTCGAAGAAATGCAATTGAAATTTTAAACAAAAATGCATATAGCAATGACATTGCTGGTATGGAAAAACAACTTAAAGATGTTAAAGAATTGCAAAATTGCATAGATAACTTCAAAATAACAGAACCCGATTTTATCGAATACTTCAATATGAAAAGCGAAATACACGAGATTTTAAATAAAATAGGATAATGAAAATCATTTTTACAGGATACATTGATGACAATGGAAATCAAATTTTTACAGGTGACAGATTAAAAAGTGAATACGGATATGAAGTTACTGTTGTGAAAGATGGCAACGATTATGTTGGAAAATTAATTTGCAGCAAATCACACAGTTGCAAAGATATACCGTATTCGCTAAATAACGGTAAAGGATATAAAAAATCTAAGCCCTTTGAAAAAGATGATGAAATTCGTTTCATAAATAAGTTGGAATATTATTCTTCAACACGTCTTGGTAGCAAAGGTAAAATTATCAAAACAGCAAACTCGGTATTAGGTATATGCCACTGGATAAAATTCAAATCGGGCGAGAATTGGTTATACGATAATCAGATTGAACTTTGGAAAAAATAAATGTCATTTCCATTGCTATTGCTTCATTAATGTTGTATATTTGATTTTAAACAATTGATAAATACAAATTTTAAAATCATTGGTTATGGCAAATCAAAATGAAGCATTAGAAAAATTATTACTTGAATATTTGTTAAAAAATGGTCCGGAAGGTCTTGCAACATTAGCAAGTAAAACAATTGATAGAGCTGGTCCTTTCTCTGGTTTAACAATTAATGAAAATCGTAAAATTTTCGCAAGTCATATAATAGGTTTAAATTCTCGTTTGTTAACTGAAAGATAATTTTATGGAAACTTATTTGATACATCAAAAAACACATTACTTATCAATAAATAACATACCGTTATACAAACATACATTTCATTTTGCATCTAGCTTATACGATGCAAAATGTATTCTTAAAGATTTAAAAGCAACTGAACGATACAAATCGACATACAGTAAAAAACTTATTGATGCGCAAGCAATAAGAAAGTTATTCAAAACCATTTACATAGGAAAACACAAATCAATTTCAAATAACGTTGAGTATAATTATTATTCAATTTATGGTGAAATGAATTTTGTTGATGAACATACAGGTAAAAACTACTGGTTTGAACAACAAGTCAATTTAGAAATTGGAGCAGAACTTGAAATAATCATTAAAGAAGTAAAATCATGAATCTATTGTTAAAGTTTTTATCGTTGTTCTTTACAATTGAACCAGATGATTCAGTTTGTCCTAAATGTAATGGCTACGGCGAAATCGAAGTTATATTCGGAAAGCATTCAGCTATGATGAAATGCGATTGTCAAGATTCAAAAACATATAATTCTTAAAACTATTGTCATGGAAGTAAAATTAAAAGATGGTATTTATATCAGTGGGCATTCATCAACCGATGAAATTCCGTATTACGAATTTGTAAAAGGAGCAACACCTGTAATATATGCAGGTTTAATTGCTGAAATTCCAGAAGATATTGCAAAAGACTGCGTTGAACATTTCATAGGACGCTGTAAATACAAAAATTACAGTCCTGACAGATTGATTGAAGGAATCAAATTTCCCGGCGGTTTTAATTATGCTGCATTATCAATTGCATCTGCATGTAAAGAAACTGATACTGTTTGTTTAATTTATACAAGAGGTCGCGATGAAAATTCATATTAAAGAATCGTTTAGAAAATTCAATGCTGGAGATACTTATGATTTTTCAGACTTGAGGCTGTTAAAGTATATTTGCATTGCTGGTGAAAATGGTTGCGGTAAAAGCTCATTATTCCATTCATTGCGTGGGCAAAAAAATGATTTGAAATCGGCATCGTTACACGAAAGAGGATTTGAGGAAATTTCAAAAAACGTTGAAATTGAACACAAGTACGAAAAAATCTTTTATTACGATAATGTAAAAGACAATGGCAATGATTTTCAGGTTGCATATACAGCATCAGAATATATTTCATCTGGCGGTTTTGCAACCCGTGACAAATCGCATGGCGAATCATCTATGATTCAATTTTTCATTTTCTTTGAGAAATTACAAAAGGAAATTGTTAGTGGTAAAACGTTAATAGTACTTGACGAAGTTGATAACGGATACAGTATAAAAAATATGAGCAATTTTATAAATCTTATTGATAAATTGACATATAAACTTGGCGCTGATGTTATTGTTATAACGCATAATCCGTTTCTTATGGCAAAATCTCATATACTGTATGATTTTGACAAAAAAATGTTTACTTCATCATCAGATTATATTGAGAAACAAACAGGATTTAAGCTTACAAAAATTTAAAACTATGATGACAAAAGATTTATTATTGGATATGGCAAAGGAATCAGGCAAAAATAGATTTCGTTTGCTTGCTGGTATGAACGAGACACAATGGATTTTTAATTGGTGTGATGCGGAATATAACTATATAGGTATGTGTACATCGGATATGGATAAATTCAAAATTGATTATTCATTAGATGAATTGCCGGATATTATTGATAACGCATTATCATGGCTAGAACGTGCAAAAGCAATCAATAATGGAACATACGCATTAACATTAACTAACTTATATATTATGGCAATATAGGAAACTATATTGCCATTTGTGTATATAAAATAAAATTGAAAATATATGATAGGCGAAATTGTAAAGTATTCACACAATGATATAACATGTGTAGGTGAAATTGTTGATAAAATTAAAATGTGGGAGATGGGTAGCAATTCAATTACAAACGTAACAGGCTATTTAATAAAAGAAAATGAAACCCGAAAACTGCATTCAGTAAAACATTCTAAATTAATTGAATTATGTTAGGAGATATCTTAAATCGCATAATTGCGGTAGAAAATCTTATCGAGGATAATGATTACATAGATAGCGATAATAAACTTGAAGAAGTTATTTCCGATATCGAAACTGAAATTGACGCATTACGAGGAATTGATGATAACACTGATTATAGTTTATCTTTATTGACTAAACGATTAGATAAATGCAAAGAAGATATTGATATGTTCGATGCAGACGCAGAATTAGGATTCATGTTTCCTAATGAAGAAGAATACTTTACTGATGATGACTTTTAAAATTTGCAATATGGAACTTAATGTAACAAAGAAAACTGAATTTACAATAAAACCTGCTGACTTAGATGAAATCTTAAAACTGTATTTCAAAGAGCATCACAATGTTGAAATAAACGCTATAGCAACACGCATCAAACATGATGGCGATGGCGGTTACGCAATTAATTATATAGAATGTACACAGGTTACTAAAAGTACAATTAAAAAATAATGACATGTGTTTAATTACAAGACAAAAAGAACCTGAAATTTTATCACGCGATATAAGAACATTCAAGGTATTAAAAGTTGAAGATGGCGTTCCACCGTGCGCAATACATCAAACTTTTTGGTATGAATTGAATCAACTATATGAAACTGATATTGTTGAATCAGAATTGCCTGCTCCATATGATTCTAAAGTAACTGAATTTTATGTGTTGGATGCATCGTCATACAACGCAATCAGAAGAAATTTGAAAGAATATGATCTTATTGCGTTAGGTAAAGGATTTCATTCATTTGCAAATCGCAAAAGAGCTGCTGGTGAAATATGGCGAACAAATTATGAATTATTTGAATGTTTAATACCTGCAGGATCTGAAATATTTTATGATGAAACAGGACTTTGTGTATCGAATAAAATAAAGATATTAAAACAAATATAATGTTAGAATTAGTAAAAATTGAAGTGCAACGAGTAAAATGTTATTCGCCACTTGGCATATTCATCGGTTGGGCTAATGAATATGAATTTAATGATTTACGTGCAAGAATTGCCGAATCTGGTGCCGAAGGATATTCGATTGAATTTAATGGTGAACGTATTCCAATAACACCAGTTGGCAAAATTGACAATTGGCCACAAGGTCTTTTCGATTTTAATGAAATTGCAATTTCCAGAATGTTTAAAGTCCAAATTGCAAAATGGAAAAAAGAAAATGCTGAAAAGGAAATTGCAATTCAGCAAGCCAAAAATAAAATTGGAATTAAAACTGACGAATGCGATTGTAGCGAATATCCTGCAATTCATCAAGGTCCCGGGAAACCTCTAATTTGTTCAAACTGTAATCAAGAACTTTAATATGAAAACGAAGGAAGATTTTAGAATAGAGAAATCGAAGCATCCATTTTGCGTTGGTGCTTATTATTTTTCAGTACAAGAATTTTGTGAAGTCAGATCATTCAGTTGGAGTAAGTTTAAATTTGTAACTAAAAAAGAATGGCTTCATACAGATGCAAAAAGGGTGCAGAATGGCCATTATATTGAGCATATACCGAACAAGTATAATACGTATGATGAAGCTGTTAAAGCAATTCAATTGCTTATATGGCAACAAGATTTGAACAACCCTGAATTCATAAATATATAAAATAAAGAAATTAAATGAAACAAAGAATACCACTATTTGAAAATTTCAATCCTGAAGAAATCACAGGAATAACAAACGCTGAAAGTTTAACTGATATGTCACACTTCGGTGTTGTTTATAGAGGTTCAGTTCTTAACGAAAAACCAGGAATTTATGGTATCAGCCATTTAACAGAACATTTAGTTTGTAAAGCAATTGACCATTTACAAGATACTTTTGATGCTGATGGCATTGATTGGAATGCATACACAACAGGTACGTACATATATTTTTACATGACAGGACTTGACGAATACATAAATAAGTATAAGTCGGAATTTCTTAAATGCCTTTTAAATTTCAAAATAACAAAAGAAGAATTTGAAAATGAAAAGAAAATTGTTCTTGAAGAATATGGCGATTCATTTAATCGACAAAGTTCTGCTCATTTCTTAAATGTATTGAGAAAGACATATAACAATTACAGCGCAATCGGTTTAAGAAAAGATCTTGAAGATTTAACATATGAAATGATGTTAGAATTTGTTGCAAAACAATATGCAAAACCTCACCAAATTATAAACATATCAAAACATAACAGATTTACACAAAAGGTTGATTTGTCAACAAATGTGCCATCAACAAAATATGTAAAAGGTACGTATGATGCACCAGTAGAAGAAGGTAACGAATATAAAGGTAAGTCATCAATAATGAATTTTTCTGATTTGATTACTGAAGATATTGCTTACGTTAACTTTATTTGTTCAATGTTAGGAAGAGGATTGAACTCACCTTTATATAAAGAAATTCGCGAAAAACGTGGACTTGTGTATTCAATAGGTTGTTCTTTTCAAGAGTTAACATATACTGAAGGATTAGTTATTATTAATGCTGAATCGTCAACAAAGAACATTGATGAATTTCAAACAACACTTGAAATGGTGTTAAAGAATCCGGATACTTACATGACAAAAGAACGATTCGACATCGTGAAAAAAAGTTATGTTATTAAATTCAAAAAACAAGAAATAAACAGATATGATAATTTTGAAAAGTTCATTGATGAACCATCAACTCGTGTCGAAACAATTATATCTGACATTACATTAGAAAAAGTTCTAGATGTATATAAAAAATACTTCAATTTCGATAACTTCCATAAAAGTATTGATACTGAAGAATTAAAAAAATAAAAAAACATGAATACGACAGAATCATCATTGCCGTTTGCTATGCGAATTGCGGCAATAACAACTGAATTAGATAATATTCATATTGAATCTGCAACATCATTCGTAGGAATAAAACGTTTATGCATAGTTTGTTCATACGGTGAATGGGAAGAACGATTAATTGCAAAATGCTCAAAAGTATTAACAAAAGACATAAAGAAAGCAAAATCAAAGAATCCGAATGCAAAACTAATCTTGTATAAATTATGCGAGGTTGTTGACCATGAATTTTTTAACGTTGCGGAAATGTCTTATAAATTTGAATAACATGCTTACAGAAGAAGAAAAAATCAAATTTTTCTCAACTGACATGAAGTCAGTTAGAGAATTCATATATAATGAATGCCATAAATATCATTACACAAAATGTAAAGGCGAAAAATGTCCTTTACATAATTTTATGAATTCATGCGAAAAGCGTTACAGACTAGGAACTTTGTAGCGATTCATCTTCCTGTTGGATATCTTCAATATCTTCCTGTATGTTATCAATATCTTTTTGAATTTCTTCGACTTTTTTCGCCTGAAGATTGACTGACATTTGTATGAATAACGATAAGTAAATTGCTTCCAAAGAAACAATTGTCGTTAAAACTAAAAGTATCATTTCGATTTTTATGCCAGCGAAACAGAAAAGAAATGCTCCAATAAAAATCATTGTGTGAATTACTATTGATGCAACGCTGCCAACCCATTGTATTATTTTATGTATCATAATATAATGTTATTTTATTTTATATATAACTTTCAACTTTTTTCTAAATGATAGAAAATATTTACTAAAACCATTGCTATTGCTTCATTAATGTTGTATATTTGATTTTAATTAATTGATAAACAAATATAAAAATCACTGCCATGGAAAATATAAATGAAAAAATTGCAAAACATTTGGTAACAAAGTTTTATAATATCATTTTTGAAACTATTGATGATATTGAAGGTACTACCGCAAATAATCAAGCATGGGAAGCCGCTAAAAAAATTGCAATTGAAGCAGTTGAAACTCAAGAAATTAAAGACGAAATCTCAAAACTGTAAAATGTCAAACATTATTTCATACAAGGGCAAAATTCATTTCGACCCAGACAACAAAACAAATAAACACGAATCACAAGCATCTTGGAAAAAGATTGCATTGATTATGATTCCAGGTGAAGTTTGTGAATATTATTCTTGGTTTTTAGAAAAACGTTATGACATTATTTTGAATAAACCATTAAGAGGCGCGCATATATCATTTATAAATGACAGTGTTGCTGATATTCAAAAAGGATGTTCACTTGTAAATCAAGAAGATGTTCATTTCATATGGGATTCGCTGAAAAAGAAATACGATAACACTGAAATTGAAGTTATATTAGATTTGGATCCTCGTTCCGACGGCAATCACTGGTGGTTAAATATTCCACAAGATGAAAGAACAACAATACATGGAATCCGTGCAGAAATTGGTTTAGGAAGACCATTTTTCGGTTTACATATGTCAATCGGTTATGCAAACGAAAAGAATAAAGCGCATAGCGAATACATATTAAGATTACTTACAAATTTTGACAAAAACTTTTATTAAAAATTGAAATCATGGAAGAATTATTAGAAAAGTACAAAAACCGATTACACATTTTAAAGGAAAATCGTCGTATAACGTATGATGAAAATACTGATGCGGAAAACGAATTGTACGATAAACTTACCAAACAATGCGCAGAATTTTGTCAAGATATTAACAAAATTATTAAAGTCGATAAGAAATGATAACGAACATAATTTTTATTACTTTACTGATTGTTACAACTTTAGTATTTGTTGATAAACTTGTTATGCTAACATTAGATCTTCGTGTATCTATAAAAGTGTTGCAAATCCAAATGAATTGGCTAAGTGATGAATTTCAACAGCCTATTATTGAAAAATTTTGGGCATACCTCGACAAAATTAGAATTTCCGAAAACATTTATATTGAAATGTACGATACTATTGAGGAAATGAATCCAAATAGGACACCTGATAAATATGCTGCAGGCACATACGTTCATCTAAAACCTGCTTACGATACAGAAATTAATCGTATTATTCATAAAGCACCAAAAATTCGGTTAGTTAATGAATCAAAAAATACAAATGTTTGTACATATGCGCACGAACTTGGTCACCATTTTGCAATAACAAAACACGGTGATGATTCTGAGGAAGCTGCCGATGCATACATAATGCAATTAGGACTCGAATGTTTAGACAGATTTGAACTAGTTATCTTAGGAAACAAACTTGAAATACATTCAAAAGTAAAACTGCCATTTAATCGAAATGATGAATTTGATAGGTTTGCAAAAATTGAATCAGATAAACTTCGACATATAGAAGTTGCAAAATTAAACTATGCGCTATTTGGATGGATTTTAATTGTATATGCAAAATTATGTATAATCATTGAAAATATAATATGAAAACATACACATTAGGAATTTTAGAATTATCAAAACGGCCTGACATCAGAACAGACAGATATGGCGTTTATAACAAAATGACGGATGCGGAATTGATTCAGCACGATAAAGATATTGATGAAATGCTTGACGAGGAAGGCATTGCCGAAAACAGAGGTGCTGCAGCAACCGCAAAACACGTTGATTTTGATATACTATTTAGATGTATACTTCTTGGCAAAAAGAAATACACAAATTCAATTAAATTCGATAAATAGTAAAACTTTTAATCAGTTCTGTATATAATAAACAAATAAAATTGTATGATTGAAAAATTAGCAAACGCTTTGGTCGGTAATGTAATGTTATCGAAATATTATATTGGCTTACCTTGTAAAATAGGAAAAGTTGTTGGGAGAATTGTTGAAGAATGCTCTGTGGGTTCTAAAGGAATAATGAATGACAAAGAAATGCATTCAATTATTTTTTTTTGCAACTCCGCATGGGAGTATAATTCAAACAGGAATTGCACATCTTGAGGATTTAACTGAAGAAGATGAAGTTTTGTTGCAAAAATATGAAGATGCTGCTAAAGCTGATAATGTTTGGTACGGTAACAAATTAAAAAATACAGATTATGAGTATAATGGCTAAAAGTGAGTATTGTTCGCATTGCGGCGGGTATCATCCAATTTATGTATTTGGTTGCCCACACCCACGACAAGTAATTGATACTAGCATGTTGTGTCTTAAAGATACAAGTGACGAAATAATCGAATACTCAGAAATTAATTTTGAAGAATTGCTTTGCAAATACGGTCCTGAAGGTTTATACGATATTGCAAACAAATTAAAAAAGTTGGCAGACGAAGATATTTCCGATACGTATTTCTCATAACATTAAATATTGACAAATGAAAAAACTTAATCACATTGAATCAGCAATAAAGGAAGGCTATAGTTTACACACATTCCGTTCCGGCAGTGGCCTTAGAGTTGCAACGTTGAAATATAACGACGTAACAAAATATTACGGCGAAAGTTGTGATTTGAATGAAGCGCTAAGAATCCTTAATGATGACGTAAGAGCAGGCGGACGAGAATATAAAGATGTGTATAACGGAAAAGTTGAACAGCATTATTATACAGGATCATACGGAAGTGACACAGATAAATTGGATTTATGGGTTTGCAATAGTAAGCCATTAGATATTACATTTGAAGAAAACAATTTCGTTATCAAAATGAATACGTTTGAAGATATAAAAACGCCTGAAATTATTTTAAACAAAATCTTTAAAAACAAAGAAACCGTTTATTGGAAAGTACCCGGCGGGAAACGAATATTCAAATCGTATCCACAACGTTTAGCAAATCGCGAAATTGCATGTTGCACTGGAACTATACCTTCACGCAGTGGTGCAGAGGCAAATGATGAAATGATTGAAGTTACACGAATTGCAAAAGGAACAACATTATCCGCAGCATTTGATGAAGCAATTAAAAATACTGATGTTAAACTTGAAATCGAATGGTATCAATTACCGTATGATGAATCAATGGAACATGAATTGACCGAACAGTTAAACAAATTATAATGGAAAAAGTTTTATTAGGAAAAAGCGATTGGAAATGGACAGTACGATGGATATTGGCCGCTCCATTTTGGGCATTATCAACAAGTCCAACTCGAAAATCGTGGTCCGAATTTAAGTATGGCATGATGACACACGTGTGCGATTGGAATTATGAAAATCCGGATTATTCGCACGGAGGCAAGTGTTATCCATGTAAGCACTTTGGTTGCAATATGGTTTCAGTACAAGAAAAAGATGGCACTTGGTGCAAATAAATGGAAAGAAGTTTAAGATTGCAAAGAATCGTCGATAAGATGATAAATGAAGGAATTTCATCAAAAGAATTGACTGAAACAACTTGGTGTGGAATTCCGTACAGCGAATTATATGAAAGATGGCATACATATATTATAGCTGAAAGGGAAAGAAGAGGTATCAAATTAAAATGTAAAATATGGAATCAATTGAAATAATCATTTGCGACGCATGCAAAGGAACAGGAAATACATCAGTACGTGTTTCTGTTGATGAATCTGAAACTGTAAGTTGTTCAAAATGCGAAGGCAGTGGAAGATTGGTAAAGAAGATAACAATTAAACCTTATATAGGAAAATAATTGTGAAAAAATGTTTTTAAAACTTTGATATATAATTTATAATAAAATATAAAATAAATTATACAATGCCAAAGTTACAAAAACAAAACATCGATTTTACATTCATTTTGAAATTGAATGCAGATGACAGAAAAAAACTGGATGAAATTCAATTAAGTGGAATAAACGCGTCAGTATTATTTCGCAATTTTATTAATGAATATCATGAAAAAAATATTGCAAAGTAATGTATCATTACGTATACAAAGTAACACATATAGAAACAGGACAATTCTATATAGGTTCAAGAAGTTGTAACGTTATGCCATCATTAGACATAAATTATATGGGTTCAATGAAAACTTGGAAACCTGATAAAACAAAATTGATAAAAGAAATTATTAAAGATGATTTTATATCTAAAGAAGATGCAATAAAATGTGAATCTAATGAAATACGTAAAAATATTCATAACAAATTAAATGAGAATTATAATATTCCAGATTCAGGTTGGCACACATTAGGCATGGTAACGGTTAAAGATACGCATGGAAAAACCATGTTAGTTAGTGTTGATGATCCTAGATACATATCAGGTGAACTTGTTGGATGTAATAAAGGACATAAAGTTGTTCGTGGTATAGAAGGCAAATGCGTTAGAATATCAATTGAATCTGATGAATACAAAAATGGCGACTACATGGGTTTGACACATGGAAAGGCGGTTGTTAAAGATAAGAATGGCAAACGATATAGTATACTAAAAAATGATCCTAAATACACATCCGGTGAATACATTTCAATTGCAAAAAATAAAGTGAATGTTAAAGATGCAGATGGCAATACATTGCAAGTAGATACAGATGACGAACGATACATAAGTGGCGAACTTGTTGGCACCAATAAAGGAAATGTAGTTGTTAAAGATTCAAATGGCACTATTATGGTAGTATCTACAAACGATCCACGATATGTATCTGGTGAATTGATTGTTCCGCATACTGGAATGGTTAATGTAATAGATATAAATGGCAAATCAATGAGGGTTAATCGTGACGACCCTAGATACATATCCGGCGAATTGATAAGTACTACTGCAAATACTGAATGGATTTGTAATGATGATTTGCATATTGCTACAAAAATTAAAAACGGTGAAAGTATACCAGATGGCTGGCGAAAAGGTAAAAAATATAAATAATTAAAATTGAATAAAAATGGATATATGCGTTGACTTCGATGGTACATGTACTACACATGAGTTCCCACGAGTAGGTAAAGATATTGGTGCAGTACCAGTATTGAAAGAATTAGTTGCAAAAGGACACCGATTAATATTGTTCACAATGCGTTCTGACAATAAAGAAGGATCGTATTTAACTGATGCTGTCGATTGGTTCAAAGAAAATGAAATTCCTTTATTTGGAATTAATCGAAACCCAGAACAAACTTGGACAACAAGTCCTAAGGCATATGGCCAATGCTATATTGATGATTGTGCATTAGGTGCTCCACTTTTATACAATCCAGAATTATCGCATGCACCGTATATTGATTGGTCAGTTGTAAGATCATTTTTGTTATCAAAAAATCTTTAAGATATGTGGGCAAAATTACATGTAATATTCGACAGAAATTCATATCACTTTGGTGCATATGATAAAGATGCTATTATTAAAGAATTGGTGCCATTTATCAAAAAAGAATGCGATGAAGCAATCAGAAAATATAATAACGAAGAACCTATTTTTGAAGAAAAGGAATCGTATACATTAGATGATATGCGTAAAGCATTTAACGCTGGACAAAGTCAAAAATACAGATTGAAGTGGGGAGACGAATATGAATACGAAAAAGCATATAAAAGTTTTGGCGATTATATGAATACCATGCATCTTAAAAATAAATTAACAAAATGAGAAAGTATAAATTCGATACTGAAACATTAAATCAGCTTAAATTATCTGCTGATTTGCTGTCTGACAACAGTATGTCAACACAGCTTTATAGCATTATAGATAATAATTTGAAAAAACAACTTGCAAATCCTGAAACTGAAATGTATGGATATGTAGGGAGAATAGGTCCTAAGAATGAAAGAGTTATAGTTGTTGCTGATAATATAGCAAGTGCTATGGATAAACTTGAAGAAATTGCTGGGGCTGCATCTAATTATTCAATTGAAATTAATGAAAGTATTAAAATAATTTTGTAATGAATAGAGAAGAAGCAAAAGATCTTATCAGAAATGATAAAGATTCGTACGGAAAACCAAAAGCCATCATGACAAAAATTGATGCCATTTATGATGAGTTTGAAGCAGAAATTAACAACTTGAAATCTGAACGTCATCAAATGGCATCAGGCATGCTATCAATACTTGATAGCATAAAGTTATTCGACAATGATTCGCTTGACATATCAGAAGAAACGCTATCAGAAATATTCTTTAGAAAAATGAAGGCGTATGATATTGATTTGAATAAAGAATTGGGTTTTACACATTTACGTCCTGTAAGTATATATGAACGTAAAGCAAATGAAACAACCAGAGAAATTGGTTTTGATATAATTGAAATTTTCAGACATACAACAGGACATAGAGAAAAACCAAGTAAACAATTTGGCATAGGATCATTCCCACAAAGTTATTTTCCTGGTGAATGGTATTGTACAAAAGTGCGAAGATTAAAAGATAACGTATTAATCGTACGTGACATTACAGTAACAAATAAAGGTAGAGTTATTTTTATTCGATTCACAGGTGATTTTGTTGAAAAAAAATGTATAATAAGTACAGCAGCAGGTGATTATGATATTAATGAATTAATTATTTTAAAAGATGAATAGAGATTTTATAAAGAAATATGTAGAGACGCCATCGCCTACAGGATTTGAAATGAAATTGGGTGGACAAAAAGTTTGGATTGAAGAAGCAAAAAAAATATGCTAAAGTTACAACTGATAATTACGGTAATGCGTATGCGGTTACAGGTAACAATCCAAAGTACACTGTAATAATGGATGCGCACGGCGATGAAATTTCGTGGTATGTAAGTAAAATTTCAAAAGAAGGTTTCCTATCAGTTATAAGAAATGGCGGTTCTGACCAGCAAATTGCGCCATCTATGAGAGTCAATATTTGGGGTACAAAAGGAAAAGTTGAAGGCATTTTTGGTCATCCTGCAATTCATATTCATGACAGACCAGACAAGGTAAAATTGGACAGTTTGTTTATTGACATCGGTGTTTCAAGTGATACTGAAGCAAAAGAAATGGGAATTGAAGTTGGAACAGTTGCAACGTTTCAAGACGGTTACATGGAATTAGGTAAAAACTTTATTGTTGGTCGCTCACTTGATGACAAAATAGGTGGAACTATAACAATTGAAGTTCTTAAAAAATTAAAAGAAAATAACATTGACTTGCCTTTTCAATTAATTGCAATCAATTCGGTTCAAGAAGAAATTGGTTTAAGAGGTGCTGAAATGGCTGCAAGAAAAGCAAAACCAGATGTTGCATTTATCATTGATGTTACACACGAAGATTCTTCACCAGCATATAAAAACAAAGAACACAAAGCAGGTGATGGCGTTGTTTTAACAGTTGCACCAGCAGTTCATAATAACTTGTTAGATTATGTAAAGAAAATCGGTACAGATAATTCGATTAAATACACAATGCAAGCAAGTTCATCGTACACAGGAACAAATACAGATTCATATGCATATCCTCGTGGTTGTCCATCTGTATTACTTTCATTACCTTTAAGATATATGCATACAACAGTTGAAACTGTTCACGTAGATGACATACAAGCAACAATTGACTTACTTTATTTATCAATTATCAATCTTGCTGCAGGGCAATCTTTCAAATACGAATAACATGAGCGAACTTGACATTTACGAATTTGTAACCGAAATAAAAGATGCATTCGGTTCATGCAAGATTTTGGACGATCTTGACCCAATAGAAGATATTCCAAACATTTACAAATTTGCAAAAATAGTAAATAATTATAAGAAAATGTCAAATTTGTTAGCTGAAACTACAAACTAACAAACCGTAATGTATATAATAAACAAATAAAATAATGGAAGAAAATATTAGAATAGCAACAGTTCTTGTTTGCAGTAATTGCAATGGCACAGGATATTCACGGCCGCCTCACATATATGATAACATATGTTATCAATGCGGTGGAACTGGTAAAACTATAGGTAAATCCATTAGCATTAAAGAATTGAAAGAACTATTAAATAAAGTTGAAAATGAGTAAAGCATCAAGTTTTTTTTCGCAATTTTTTTGCAAACACACATGGGGCGAAATAAATGACCATGGTTATCAAACATGTAAAAATTGTGGTAAAGTACATTACGCAGGTTTTTCGGAATGTATTCATGAATGGGACGTGCATGACACACTTGACGGTAAGTCAATGTGGAGTGCTGTTTTAATACGAATTTATATTATGCGTTGCAAAAAATGCGGCGAGATGAAAAATTTCAAATCAAATAGCTAAATGATAAATGATTTTAAAGACTTGCTAACAATAGTCATTCCATGCAAAAACGAAGGACTAATAATAAAACAAACATTAGAATTTCTAAATGCTCAATTTAATATCAAAGGAACTAATGTTATAATAGCTGATGTTTCTGACGATGCAGGTTTTACTCATGAATGTATTGAATCACAGCAAAATAAAAATATTAACATATCAATAATTAAAGGCGGGTATCCTGCACAAGGAAGAAATGCTGGTGCAGCACTTGTTAAAACACAGTATGTTTTATTTTTAGATGCAGATATTTATTTACGGAATGTTACATTGCTTGCTGATTTAATTCGAGAGGTTGTAAATCGTAAGGCCAAACTAGCAACTTGTAAATTTAGAGTTATAGATGGCGAATATAATTTCGTGTATCAAACATTTGATGTTATTCAATGGTTTACGAAATTTTCAAAGCCATTTGCTATTGGCGGTTTTATGCTATTTGAAACAGAAACATTCAATTTGCTTGGTGGTTTTAAAAACGATGATAAGTTTGCTGAAGATTACCATTTATCTATGAACATTTTGCCTAAAGATTTTTATGTTCATAACGATAAAATTTATACAACATCAAGAAGATTCAAATCGAAAGGTTTAAGTTACATGGTTAAAATGATGATATTAAGTTATTTTAATAGAAATAATGCTGAGTTCTTTACAAAAGATCATAATTATTGGAAATGAGGTATAAAAGAATTATAATTTCAGATTTACATCTTGGTTCAAAAGCAAGCAGAGGTGATGATATTGCAAATTTTTTAGAACTCAATTCAACCGATGAATTGATTCTAAATGGTGATGTCATTGATGGTTGGTCATTAAAACGTGGTGGACAATGGCGAAAACGAGATACAAAAGTATTGCGTAGAATTTTAAAATACAGTCAAAAAGGAACAAATATAATTTGGATTAAAGGAAATCACGATGAATTTGTTAAAGATTTTTTGCCGTTAATTATTGGTAACATAAAAGTATGCGACAATTACTTTTTTGAATCTGAAAATATAAAGTATTTTGTGTTTCATGGCGATGTACTAGATTTTTTTATTACAAAAGCAAAATGGATTGGCATATTAGGTTCAATAGGATATGACTTTTTACTTTGGATAAACCGGAGATACAATTGGTATAGATCATTACGAGGATTGCCATATTATTCAATATCAAAAGATATTAAAAGTGGTATTAAAAAAGCTACTAATTTTATAAATGATTTTGAATCAAATGCAATAAAATTAGCAAAGAAAAATGGCGCTGATACTGCAATTTGCGGTCATATTCATCACGCCGAAATTAAAGATTCATACATGAATTCTGGCGATTGGTGTGAATCTTGTACAGCGCTTGTTGAAACTTATGAAGGAAAATGGGAACTTATCGAATATCATAAAAAAGTTGAATAATGTCAAAATACACAAAAGAAGATAAAAAAATGTTAACTGAAGCATTAGAATATGCTACGTTAAAAGAAATGTTCACCATTATTTGGTGGGATATTTGCAGATGGAAGAAACGTGATGCATTAATGTCAAATTTAAAGGCAGGCAAACATTGGCGAGCTGCATTTAAAGATGCGGAGGGCGTGTAAATGGAAAAGAAATATTGTATTTCAGTTGAACAACGTCCAGATGAATCGTTTAAACGCTATTACCCGATGTATTGGGGGGGATATTTCAATGGAGTTAAAGTTGTTGAACAATGGCGTAGAATGCGAGATGACGGCATGTATTATACCGATATAAGCGACGCATACACTTTAATCAACAGATGGAAAGAACAAGATAAAATTGCAGCAGGCGGCTACGAAATTGAAAAAATTATGTGTTGATATATAACTAAAAACTTATATGAGTTGGTTATATAATCTCTTACACAGAAAATGCGTAAAATGTCCCCATTGTGGACAACGTCACACAATGAATTCTGACGTAAAAATCAGTAGTCATGGTGAACAATATGTTAATTGCGAATGTCATAATCCAGAATGCCGTTACGTGTTTGTTGAATACATAAAAGTAAAAAAACGAAAATCACAGTTACTAGTAATAATTTGGGATGGCCGATTATTGAATTATCAGATTCTTTAAATTATAGAGAAGCAATAAAAGAACAAATTGCATTGATGATGCCTGAAGGTATGTATCCTTTTGATATTCAGTTTATACAAAAGTGTAATGATTCAAAATACAAAGATTACGTTGCAGCCGCATTTATCATTTATGATGATTTAAAGTTTCCAATTAAACTTGATGAATCAGATGACATATCGAATTGGGTAACGACTGGTAATACATTACCAAAGTATTATGATTCTATAAGATTAACGTTTTCACCATCTGAATCAACAAAAATTCGGTATGAAAGAAGTAAAAAGTCTTAAAGAACAATACATTCAAATGTTTGCGGATAAAATCACAGTATCCGTTGATGATTTAACCGAATCTGAAAAGGCGCTAATCAATTTTGCTTATGAATTATTTCTTGAAAAACTTGAAGAAATAAAAATTGCAAATGACGAATTAAAAAGAACAAAAATTGAATTACTTAACTTAAAAATAATGCTTGATGACTGAAAAAACAATATTGTACGAATTTTGCTATAATTCAGATACATGCGAAAGTGTTGGTGGAACTGTAAGTATTCATTTTTCAGAAGCAGGTGCTATTAAAGCAATGGAAGAACATAAAGCTGAAGAGTATAAAAAGTTTTTGGAATTTGATAATCAATGTAAACTAATGGATCCTGAATTTACTGCTGAAAATCCAAATGTATTCGGTTCTTATGAAGACTGGTACGTTAGAGAAATAGAAGTACTTCCATAAAATATATTGCATTTCTATTGCTATTGCTTAATTAATGTTGTATATTTGATTTTATTAATTAAACAAACAAATTATGGCAGAGCAATTGATAAATGATACCGATACTTCACTTTTCGAAGTTGTATTTTATGATTGTTGTGATAATGAAACTGTTGTTAAACAAAAGTTTTATACTGAAGCCGATGCTGAAACATGGGCCGACGGTTGCATGTTTGATTATAACGACATTATAATTAATGACAATGGGGACGATGAATGGACAACATTAGTAAAATATAACAATCCAGAAGATAATTGCTCGGATTATACAGGATACATAATTCAACCTTTCAAATCTTAATCATGCCAGAGAAAACATTAAAACAACAATACATTGATGACGTTATCGAATTGAAGAAAAGCTTAGATTATTTTCAAGCTTTCTTGTCAGAAAAACCTGATGAAGATATGTTTAAAAACGGTATTGCTGCAGTTCTCAATAGTCTAAATACGGATATTAAGTTGTTAAACCGTAGAATAAAACCTAACAGTAAGTAAAAATTAATCTTTAAATAAAACAAAATGGCAAAACTTAGATTCGCGGCTATCCGCAAAATTTCGGCGATTATTGAAAAATCACCAAACGTAATGATTGACTGTTGGTCAACAAAAAAAGAAGATGGCACACCAGGTGGCAAAGCAACTGAAGATTGCGATATCGCAATTGATTGCTACGGCTTAGATGAAACTATCGAAGTAGGACAAACTGCAATCGTGAAAAATCCGTATAACTCAGAAACAGGACCTGAAGGCTTACTGTATCGTGTGAAATTCAATGTAATTTAATTTAGTTTATTAACCAATTTATTCTTATCTTAATCAAATGAAAAAATTAATTTTAATTCTAGCAGCTACGTGCATGCTTTTCTCTCTTCAAAGTTGTTATCAAGTAAAGCCAGACCCGGGACAGGAATCTGTTTTAGTGTATAAACCTATAATTTTTGGACATGGTGGTGTCGATGATTACGCAATAAATACAGGTTCAACATGGTGTATGTTTTCAACCGACCATCAAGAATTTGTTATTACTCCAGTTATGTATACTGAGGATTTTACAAATATGATTCCCGCAGACAATACGCCAGTATCGTTTAGCGCATATATAACATTAAGAATACAGACAGGTAAAACTCCACGATTATATAAGGATTTCGGAATAGCTTGGTATCTTAATAATGTTCAATCGACTTTCAGAACAATGGTACGTGACAAATCATGTATATACAAAATGTTTGAATTATCAAGTAACCGAATGATAAGTACTCAAATTGAAACAAAATTATTTGATGGCATGGTTGCATACGTAAAGTCGATAAACCTGCCTGTTGATGTAGTAAAGGTATCAATTGGTGCAATAACGCCACCAGACCAGGTATTAACAGAAACAAAAAATACTGCTGCACAAAATCAATCTGTTCTTACACAAAATGCCAGAGCAACAGCTGAATTATCTCGTAAACAAGCGGAAATAAATAAAGCAATTGCGGATAAGGCATACATGAATCAGATGGGAATGACAATTGCCGAGTATACACATATTCGACAACTTGAAATTACTAAAGAACAAGTTGAATTGTTAAAAGATCATAAAAATGTAACAATTACGTTTATTCAAGGTGCTAATGTGCCTGCAACATTTCCGGTGAAATAAATTATTGCATATTGCAATATGAAATAAAATGCAAGGGTAGAAATGCCCTTGCATTTTTTAGTTATATTTTATCATAAATATTTGCTATTGCTTCATTAATGTTGTATATTTGATTTTAAACAATTGATAAAAACAATCGTTATGAAAATCAGCAAAAACCAAAACCAAAAACAAATCAAATTTCACCCAAGTATTGGAAGTGATAAAATTTATTTAGGAACAATTTGGCAAGATAACATTAATTATTTAACGATTGGAAATATTACCGATTTAAACGGAAGGCCAATTTATTTTCCTCCATTAATGTTAAACAGTAAATATATCTTTAAAAGTCAAATCATTAATTCATAAGTTATGAGCATGTATTTTTATAGAATGATATGGAATCATTCAACTTTATTTATTGCAAATGAAGTTCCAAACAAAATTGATAAAAAAGAACAAGAAAAACGATTAGAACAATCGAAAAAAGATCTTGCAGAATATGCATTATTTACGCACACAATTGTTATCGGAAACGAAACAACCGGTGAATTCTATAAGTATAAAAATTACAAATCAATTGAAAGTGCAGAACAAGCAATATCGGATCTTGAAAGAAAACACGAAAACGTACCGCACGCTAAAATGTACATTGTTCCGTTTTTCAAAGGAAAAACATTTCCTGCAAAATATTAATCATAAACCATTGCTATTGCTGCATTAATGTTGTATATTTGATTTTAAACAATTAACAATTTAAAAAATTATGACTGACCACAAATTACACGATTTGACAAGTAAAATTCTTGAAATTGGAATCGACAAATGTTTATTCATGGTTCCAATGAAACCTATTCGTACCGCATTTGGGTTTTTTCCCCACACAAGCAGTAACGATCCTGATTACATTGTTCCTGCAACAATAACAGAATCAAAATATAAAGTTGCTGACGATTATAAAATTACGCTAAAAGCAACAAACGAATTATTTGGTCAACAACATTTTTATGTTAGTGATTTACATCATATGATTGTTGACAATCAAGTTGAAATGTTTATTAACGCTAAAACAGTAATATAATGATTGTGGGAAACATATCAACATTCGAAGGACAATGCGCCGATGCTGAACATTTTTATTGCCGTTACATTGAAATTGAAAACTATGTGCCAAAGATACATGCTTTGAGTACTTCACACGGCGAGGATTTGCAACGTATTATAACAGATGAAGCTGAATTAAAATATCTTGAAAGAAAAGATGGCTATTGTTGTTTGCATATTGGAAGTTCAACTGGAAGATTTCAAACAATTGAACAGATTCATGAAGCGTTAATTGCAAAATTTCCAAATCAAGATATCATTACATACGATGAATCTCGAATTTTTAAAGACATGCTTTACATCAAAGACGGTGTAAACGTAGGTGTTAAATTTTTCGGCGATGTTTGGCTAGATGTTCCAAGATCCGTTTACATGGACTTATTGCCTGATAAATCAACAATTAAAGTTAAATGTGATGATTGTGGACAATTTCATGAACTTGATGAAATTGCGGAAGAAACTGCACACATGGGTCGACCTTTATTGCAATTCATGCGAAAAAGCGAAATTGACAAATGCTGTAATTATTGTAACTTAATGTGGAATGTAATACTTTAAATCATGGATTATAAAGAATATAAAGAATCGAATATTCGTATCGGTTTTATTGATAAATTTACAGAGATTGAAAATACAAGAACTCTATCTCATAGATACACTGGCAAAATTTTAAATGTATATGTTGAATTTGACGTGTATCTTGCAAAGGGAGGATTTGGACCTGATAAAAAATATTCTGTTGATTGCTTATATACTGACGAAATAAGTATTGATAAACAGTTGCCATTAAACGGTTTTAACAGCAATGCATGTTTTCATATAGGTGAAGTTATTGATAATGCAATTGCCGATTTTGCTGAAAAAAATGGTCTGACACTTTGCAACAAAATAAACAGTTGGCCTTTCGGTATTGCTGTTATAACAAAACTTGACGCTGAAATGCAAGCAGTTCATGATGAAACTCAAAATGAAAAAGAAAAGCGTATTAAAGAATTACATAAACATAGAGAAAAATAGAATATGAAAAACGATTCTGAAAGTAAAACAAGATCTGCTTATCAAAAAGATATCAACAGATTAAGAAAGACGTGTGTTAAACTTAATTTATCAAATGAATTGCGAAAATATCAGATACATTGTTTTGATTCATTCATTAAACAATTGCTATCTGAAAAAAGAATTACGAAGAAAGAAATTTCAGATTACATGATAAAAAGAAAGGACATTGAGTTATGATATTTACAAAGGAACAAAAACAAGCATTGTGGAATGCTGCAAGAAGGCCAGCGGCTAATGAAACAGCAGTTGAAACTGCAATTGCAGATTTCATATTCAACACAATAGTTGATGCGCCACAATTAGAATTAACATGCGAACCCGGTTTAGATAACCCAAAAGTTATTTCAAAATTCCAATATGGTTCACGGGTATATGGGTGTAACACATCCGAATCGGATTTTGACTTTATTGTTGTTCGTGAACAACCAGAAGAAAAAATTGATTCTGTTGAAATTTTAGGAAACAACTTCACATTTTATAATGAAAAAGGTTTTCAAAAAGATTTGGATAATCATGAAATTTCAGCACTTGAATGCTTCTTTTTACCTGCTCACATGTCTGAAGGAAAGACCGATTACACATTTGAATTAAATTTGCAAAAACTCCGTCATTCAATTTCACAAGTATCAAGCAATTCATGGGTTAAAGCAAAAAAGAAACTTGCAGACGGCGAAACGTACATTGCACAAAAATCATTGTTTCATTCTTTAAGAATTGTTGAATTTGGTATTCAAATTGCAACACATGGTAAAATAGTTGATTATTCGTCAGCAAACTGTTATCTTGATGCTATTAAAAAAATGCCATTGGATTGGTCGGTTTGGGAATCAAGATTCAAACAAACACATAAGTTATTATTAACAGATTTTAGAAAATTAGCACCTAAGATATGATAGCACTTGCACCTGCACATCCAAACCAAATGCCAAATTATACAGGTTGGCTTGATTCTTTAGGTTTAAAATATCATATCTTAGAATCGACAGACTTAATTTATTCCTATATTAAACTTTAATTTATTCCTATATCAATTTTGATATATAATATAAATAATTAAAAATATTTAAATGTATGTATCATTATGTATATCGAATTGAACATATAGAAACTAAACAATTCTATATAGGTTCCAGAAGTTCAGAAGTTCATCCTACTCTAGATTCTTATTTAGGTTCAATGAAAACTTGGAAACCTAACAAAACAAAACTAAAAAAGGAAATTATTAAAGATGACTTTATTTGTAGAGAAGATGCTATTAAGTTTGAAACTGAAGAAATTTCAAAATGGATTGAAGATCCTTTAAATGAAAACTATCATATTCCATCTGTTGGCTTTCACACAACAGGTGCAGCATCACTAAAGGATGCTAACGGAAATGTGAAGTTATTACGTAAAGACAGCGAACTGTATTTATCTGGGAATTTTGTTGGCGTAACAAAAGGCATTGTGCCAACATTAGATTCAGATAATAATTATCATATGGTTGATAAAAATGATCCAAGATATGTATCTGGTGAATTAATTCACATGTTTAAAGGACGTATAAGTGTTAAAGATGCAAATGGCAATTATTTTTCTGTATTACCTGACGACGTAAGATATTTATCTGGCGAATTGGTGGGTATTGCTAAAGGAAGAGTAACTGTTAAAGATGCCAATGGCTGTACATTACAAGTTGATAAAAACGATCCTAGATATTTATCGGGGGAATTGGTAAACATATCAAAGGGAATGGTAATGGTTAAAGACGCATCAGGTAAAACATACAAAGTTTTACGAGATGACCCCAGATATTTATCAGGTGAATTGGTAGGTATAACAAGAGGTGTAAGACAAAAGCAAGAATCTATAGACAAAGCAGCAGAATCTAGGAGAGGTCAAAAACGAACAGACGAAACGAAACAAAAAATGCGCGAATCAGCAAAAAAAAGAAAACGTAATTAATTTAAATGAAAGCAAAATGATAGCAGTTGCACCGCCACATAAGAATCAACTAAATAATTATTTAGAATGGCTTGAATACCGTCAATTGAAATACCATGTACTTAACGAAGATGAACTCATAACCGATAAATTTAGCATGTTATTACTTTGTGGTGGAGCTGATATTGGTAAAAATTTTGAACGAGATTTAAGAGAAACAAAATGGTTTGGTTCAGCATACGGAAATATCCCAGTTCTTGGTATCTGCCGTGGTTTACAATTAGTAAATGTTGCATTAGGCGGCACTTTATACGGTGACATTTTAAATGAAACGCAAACAAAAATAAATCATTCGGCAAATGCAGTTGCAATTGCAAATGAGCCACTGCCATCTTTAGAATCAAGTTGGCATTTTATTGCAATCAATGGAATGCAAGCTGAAGTTAATTCAAGACATCATCAAGCAATAAAAACATTGGGACAAGATATCCATCCTGTTGCAAAATCAGATGATGGCATTATAGAAATGGCGTGGGCAGGCGATAATTGTATGCTTGTTCAATGGCATCCTGAACGTGAAGAAGTAAGAGGTACTTTTTGCGAAAGAATTGTTTCTGAATGGCTGTATAGTAAAACTTTTCCTTCATTGTGTATATAAAATAAAATTGATACCAATGGAGAATGATGAACTAGAATTTGTTGCATGGCAATACGCTGAAGATAAATTTCATACATATAACGGATTGCATGCTGTCGGTAGAATTTCCGAAGATAAATTTGGTGCTGCCAAAGAAGGATACATTGACGGTTATCTTGCAGCATTAAAAACTGCAAAAGAAACAAATATTGAAAATGTTGAAAGAATTGCATCAAAAGTATTACTTATTGCGTAATGGAAGAAAAACCAAAAATACTTATTGTACTTGAAAATTTTTACGGATATCGTAAAAACAAGTTCAAGATTCCTGTATATGATACAAGAATCATCAATCGAAAAAACGCAACATATTCAAGACTGCTTTCTCTTGAAGAACACTTTGAACTTTGGTTTACTGAAACAACTCCAGAAATTGCAGATAACAAAGATACAAAGTTTCCTGTTGATTTAAAATGGGTTAAATCAGCAATTGATAGAGATTCTTGGTTTGCAATAATTGCATGTGGTAAAACTGCTGGTAAAGCACTTGACGATTTAAAAGTTGAACATAAAAAATTGCCACATCCTGTTAGCAGATTATGGCGTCGATACATGATAGATAATTTAAAAAATAACTTAATAATTGAAAAGGATGCTATTTAAAAGATACATTAATGTAAATAATATTAGAGATATCGAAGTTCATGATAAATCTTTGCATACTATCTATACAACAAAATTAACTGAATGCATAAAAAATAAACAAAATGATGTAACGTTTAAGCAAACAAAAGTTACATTAGAAGATATTGGCGCGCTATCTTATTATGCAATTATTGATAATGCGGTTTATTTGAGACCATATATCCTCATATGTCAAGGCAATATTGAAGATGCAAAGTCAATTTGTTTGTATTTCGATTCAGTAGAAACTGCTGCACAATATGCTGATTGGATAAAACAAGAAATTAATAATAATCCTAATATGCGAATACTCGAGTTGAGAAAATTAAAGAATAACGATGAAGAATAACGAACATCTAAATATGGTACTGCTAGAAACAAAAAAGTTTCTAGAACATATTGCAAATAATATTGGTGAACAAACAAACGAATACACATGGCGTGAAGCATGCGGTTTAATCAGAGAAATTGACTTATGCATTGACCCAAATAATCCAATGTATAAAGAAGATAAATCGGATTTAAGTATCGAAGATAAAACAAAAGCATTTTACATAATGCTAGATTGCATTATTTCAATGGAAAGTACTGCACGTGTATTAGATTTTGTAATGGATAGACTTGATGATTTATGTATTGAAAAAAAATACGAAGAATGCAATGACATTCTAGCAAAATTGTCAACTGAAAAATATTCTTTACAATTTATATTAGGATTTTTATCAATTACATACACATGTAGGAAACATTTACCAGCAAGAGAAGCGTTGATTGAATCACTTAAGTCAATATCGGTAATAACACAAAATTTAGAATAATGGAAAAGAAACAAAAATTAGTATTCATAACAGGTGCTGGTATTTCAAAAGAAAGCGGAATTGATACATATCGTGACAAAGGGGGCTTATGGGAAAAATATGATCCTGCTGTATATGCAAATATCAGATCTTGGCATTCGATGAAAGATAAAATGAATGAGTTTTATAATGAAAGACGAAAAGATCTTGAATCAATAAAACCCAATAGCGCGCATTTTAATATCGTCCGACTTGAAAAACACTTTGACGTACATGTGATTACACAAAACGTTGATGATTTACACGAACGAGCGGGAAGTACAAATATTTTACATATTCATGGTGAATTAACAAAAATTCGTAAAGACCAAGATCCTGTTTATGTATTAAGAGGTGATAATTCGCAAACAATTGATATAGGATACGCTCCTTTAGATTTAAAAGAAAGACCTGATTACAGACCTGCTGTTGTGTTCTTTGGCGAAGCAGTTCCTAAAATGCATGAAGCTGCAAAAATTGTACGTGATGCTGATATTGTTGTCGTTGTAGGAACAAGCTTACAAGTATATCCTGCAGCATCATTACTTGATATTGCAACCACAACTGAAATTTATTTAATCGACCCTGCTGAAGTAAATTCAAAATCTGATGTCTCTTTTGTTCATATACAAAAACCAGCAACATCAGGCGTAATTGAATTGATGGCACACTTAAATGCATATTAATGAGAATAGCTGATTACATATTTTTTGGAACAATCGGAATAGCAGTTGTTGCAATTTTAGTTTCATTATTTGCAATAGGACATATTCCTATTTGGTTAACATTTTGGTGGGCACCCTTAGTTCCGGTTTCTTTAATTAGGGTTTTCTTTCCAAAGAGTAAAATCACACGTGCATTAGAAAAAGAACGTGCCAAAGTATCAGATAAACATTCGAAAGTCCAACAACAAAGTAATATATAAAACAATGGATATTAAGTTATGCGAAACGTGTAAAGGCAGTGGTAAACGAGAGGAACATGGATTTAGAGATAGTACTTTTGTGACATGCGAAAATTGTAACGGAACAGGCAAAGTTCTAGAAAATGTGTATCATTTTAAAGTTCAAATTCCTTGGTCTGACGAACGTGAAAACGTTAATAAGTTATACGAAATTGATAATAAATTGTGGACATGCTATAGAGAATGCGTAGCATCACTTAAAACTCCATAACATAAAATAATGTTATGAAATCATGAAAATAATCAACGGCGGTGCAGAAACTCTAATCTTAGGAACTTGTAAAATATCAAATAACTGGAGAGAGAAACATACAACCCGCATCGAATTTATTGGAACAAAAGATAAAAACGGTGTAAATGAAATATACATTGTTTTAAAACCTTATGCTGAGGTACAAGAATTCTTGGAATCAGATAACAAAATATTAGAAGCAATCTTTCATAAAGAATAAATATGTCAATAGACACAAACCCTTTTGATTTTTTTGAAGAAATTTGGTGTATTAATTTAGACCGTCGAAAAGACAGATGGAATCATGCGCTTGAAGAATTTTCTAAAATTGGCATAGAGCATCGTGTTCAACGGTTTTCGGCAATTGAAAATCACGAATCACACATCGATGGAATTATAAAATCGAATGTTGCAATAATTAAATATGCAAAAGATAAAGGATTGAAAAACATTCTTATATTTGAGGATGATGTAGAATTTACAGCTGACATCAATACAATAAGCAACTGCGTAAATCAATTAAAAGAAATCAATTGGTCTTTATTTTATTTTGGTGCATATGTAGTTCATGATTTTGGACATATTCGACCTAACCTTGCAAAAATACGTGATGCTGCGTATACACATGCTGTTTGCTATAATGCAAACATATACGATTCAGTAATATCATTATTCAATGAAAATTCGTATACCGATACGCATGAAAACATATACGATGTAAAATTGCAAAAATTACAATATGATAACATAACAGTAATGGCATCACCCATGATTGCATTGCAATATGAATCGTATTCTGACGCTCAAAACGTAATTGATTACCATAAGAATCTTTGTATTAAAATGTATAACCAAAGATACATAAAAGATTTTATTGAATCAGAAGAAACATTTTCAACCGAATTAATTGCTGCTGGTATAACGCCACAATTCAAAACGATAAACAGTGAGCCTTTACACAATCCATTTGATTTTTTTGAAGAAATTTGGTGTATCAATTTAGATAGCCGTAAAGATAGATGGGAAGAATGCTTAATCGAATTTGATGCAATTGGAATTAAAGATAGGGTTAAAAGATTCTCTGCAATCGAAAATGAAAATGGCCCGTTAGGCTGTTTGAAATCTTTTTCTACATTAATAAAATATGCAAAAGATAAAGGATTAAAAAATATCCTGATATTTGAAGATGATGTAATTTTCCGTAATGCAAAGTCTGTTCATAATACAATTTATAAAGCAACGTGTCAAGTGCAGGAAACTGATTGGGAACTTTTGTATTTTGGCGTTTGGTTAAATACTTATGTTTTTCAATCATCTGCCAATTTATTGAAATTGAAGGAAGGTTTGTTAGCGCATGCAATATGTTACAATCATACGGTATTTGATGAAATTATTAAAAGAACAGAACATATAACAGATTTAAACGATAATAACCTTAGAGACATATGGGATTGGATTTTATGCGATATTCAAAGAAATGACAAATCGTATCTTGCAGTTCCCATGACGGTATTCCAAAGGCCATCGTATTCAAATTTAGAAAAATCATTCAAAAATTATGGTCCTGATATGCATGGAAGTTTGACTAAATACTTTGAGCGAAATTATTATATAAATGCTATTAAATAATTGGAATATATAAAATAAAGTACATATAATGGAAAGAAGAATACCTACACTCGATGAATACATCAACGAATCAAAAGTTAATGAAAAAGAAATATCTGACATACTATCTGATATAGAATCGTTAGCAAAAGAATGTGATACATTTGAAGAATTCGACAAAAGATTTAACGTAGATTTTAAACAATTTGTTCGTAATTTTAAAGGTGTGAAATTGCACGAGTTGTATAACAGAGTTCAAAGCGAAACAAATGAAAGTTTTGTAAACGAATCAGATCTTTCTGACGTTTATGCATTAGCTGATGAATGCGATACTTTTGCGGAATTTGAAAAAAGATTCAAAGACGAATTTAAAAATCTTATAAGCAAATTTGGCGGTAAGAAGTTGAAAGAACTGTATGATGAAATCAAAACAAATGAAGGCAAACAAGTTCTTATTACAAAACAAACATGGGATAAAATGAGTTTTGATGATAGATGTGAAGCAGTATCTGGCGCGTGCGAAGATCCTGATGATTGTGAAAAATATGCTGATATGAAATTTGAGCAATTGCCACCACAAATTACATCAAATTTATACGAATGCAATAAAAAGAAAAAGTAATTATGAAAAACAGAATACCTACATTTGATAGCTTTGAATTTGTTAATGAAGCTGCTAAAAAGCCATTAGAAATTTATATATGCACAAGTAATTTGAATGGTGACATAGGAAGGTTTTTAAAGGGAGAACCGTATATAAAGAAAGCTGCACAATATTCTCCAAAAAAACAGTATGTATACTTAACGTATGCAAATCCTAATCAAGAACATTATAGTGATGTAGAAATTTCTGACTTTGAATCACACTTTGATTTATTTACGCCAGAAAAATATCCAGCAATTGCAAAACAATTAAATAAGTGGGGTCTTATCGAATACGGAACAGAATATTATGTCATAAGTGTTAGCATGGGCGGCGTCGGTAAAGAAACAATCAAAGGAGCAATTGAAAGCGCATTAGCAAATAGAGGCAATAACTACGGTTCAACAACAGTATCTGCAGATAGTCCTAAATTAGCGTTAAAGAAATTGTCGCATGATGGCGGCAAAGTAAACGAAGTTGCAAAGGATGTATTTGTTATAAAAATGTATTCTGATTGGTGTTTTATTGTTTCAACAAATAACTTATTTGACATGGGATCTCAAAAATTAGTAAACTATGTCATCAAATCCGATGTATTCAGCGGTAAGAAATATAACAAATAAACATACATTATTATAACATCACAAAGGAACTCAATCGGGTTCCTTTTTTTTTACACATTTTTTGAAAATATTTGCATAAACCATTGCTATTGCATTCATAATGTTGTATATTTGATTTTAATTAATTGATAAATCTTAAATCTTAAAATTATGAAATGTTATATCACACGTTTTGTTGTATCTGCCAATGCTATTGCTATAATTTTAACATTATTTGTTATTGCGTGTACACCAAAATCAAAAGGCGCAATGGAAAAGCCAGGAGTATCCAAAGTACAAAATATCAATTAACGACGAAGTTCCTGATTCCTTGCAAAAAGAAAAAGCAGAATACATTGCAAGACTAACCGCAATTGCAGTAGCAAAACCACATACTGATGATACTGATGATATCATCGAGCAAATTGAAGAAACAGCAAATGGCATTTATTCAAGACGAGTAAAAATGTTACGTATCGAACATGCATATGAGAATTATGAATTCATATACGTTCCTGATATGACAAAATCGCAAAAAGAAATATTTGATTCACTTTTAGCAAAATAAGAATATGGAAATTATTTTATCAAAAAAAGAAGCTGAAGAATACTTTCATTCAGCTTTATGCAATGGCGGAATTTCTGAATTCCAAGGATACGGTTTACGACTTGACTATATGCAATCCGATTATCTTGATGCAAAATGTTCACTTAAAGCAAAAATGTTGAACAACGAAATCCCAAGTGAAACTATTTGTTTCGAAGATGTACTTGTTGAAATATTGAGAAATGGTAAAACATTGCAAATTATTGATGAGGAATGCGAAGGCGAATATAATCGCGAAATTACCCTAGAAATGGTGCATGAAAACTACAAGTTTGCACCGGCAACAACTTTAATTGATTACGTTGAAGGCAATGATGATGCATGTACTGCAGATTCGCTTTTACAATCAATAGTGTATCAAGAAGTAATTTTCGGGTAATATGAAATACGAAAAAGAAATCAAAAAATTGCTATCAGATGTTTTCAGAGAATCTTGGATGAATGAATCTGATTGGCAAGAATTCTTATCAGATGATAGAATTATTGTTCGCATGAATAACATATCAAAAGATATTGAAGAAGGAATAAAAAACGGATATACCGTTGATGAACAGATAGCAATTGTTAAATTTATCTTTAAATAAAATGACGGCAGAAAAAGCATTACAATACTTATTTGTAGGCGCGGCGCAATGCGGCGGTACTTATATTAAACATGACGAATTTGATATTTTCTTTACAGTCAAAATTGGTTCAGAAATGGATAAGCCCGAAGTTCTTAGAAGATTTCGAGATTTGTTGATGTCAAAATTTATGTTAACATTAAAAATAAAAAAAGTTGCATAACTATTGCTATTGCTTCATTAATGTTGTATATTTGATTTTAACAATTAAACAAAACAAAATTTTAAAAATATGATAACAAATCCAAAAGAAATCATTGCATATATAAACGTCTTATATCTCATATCGTTAAAGATAATTCCCTTTGCAATACCGCAGGTGTTAATCGCGCAGCACTCATTATGGAAACCAATAAAAAATATATAAACGCATCAACTGCATACCGTAATCATTCGGCAAAAATGTTGAAAACATTGCGTAATTTATATCCGTACAAACCTGAAAATTATTCCGAAGCAAAAGAAATGTATGAGTCATATCTTAAACAAGGCATGATAACATCATTTGAAAATTTAAAAGTTGGTGATTGGGTTACTGCTTTAGATAATCACGCTCCGGTAAAAGGAAAAAGATTTGCTGAATACTACGTAAATTACAATAGCGAAGGAAACGTTGGTGAAGCATATCAAATTGAAAAATTCTATAACTATGGTGAAACGGTTTCAGTTGCTGATTCTGATATGGGTTTAATGCTAGGGCAATTTCGCAAAGCAACCGATGAAGAAATTGCAACAAAAATAAAACTTGTTCGCGAACGTAAAATTGCTGAAATAAAAAACACAATCAATTCTTACCAAAAATACATTAACGAATTAAACGAAAAACTTGCAACTTATGAGTTATAATTTATTTCTTGACGATGAACGTCAACCAAAACATTGTCGTGATTATCCTGGTGATGAATCAATTTATGATACTGCGGAATTCAAATTAGCGTTATCGTATGGCGATTTTATCAATGTAATTGAGGAAAACGGTATTCCAAATTTTGTATCTTTCGATTATAACATACTTGGTCCTAAAACAGGTTTGGATTGTGCTGAATATTTGAAAAAAGAATGCGAAAAACAAAATGTTAAATTTCCTGCATATAGAGTGCATTCATCTTGGCCTGGAATTCATGCAGAATTTTACAAATTAATTGAAGAAAAACAAGGAGAGCCAGAAAAATTTTAATGCATAATCTATTGCTATTGCTTCATTAATGTTGTATATTTGATTTTTAACAATTAAACAAACAAAAAATGTTAACATATCTTTTATATTATTATCAATACGGCTCACTAAGAGTACAAGGTAATAAAAATTCAAAAACAGCAACCGGTAAATTTAAACATTATTTTGATTCTGCTGAAGAATGTGAAATTCATGCGATAAATTTAAATGAAAATTCAAAGTATCCCAAGCAATTTGTTATCGTTGAAAGTAATGGATCTTTTGATTCAAAAATTGTTAAAGTTTTAATATAATGAAAAACACAAAACTCATATTTTATTGTACGTATTGCGAGAATGCATCTTTTTACAAAGCAGTTTTTGAAACTGTTATTGAAGATACAACATTCGACTCAATATATGAAGCAAGAAATTGGGTTGACGACCAAATACCTTCATTATGCAGAGAATTCGATTTTCAATTAGTATTTGAATGGGTTGTTCTTTCATTCAAGAAAACAAATGCAAAACCGTATGATACTATTTTATCTGTTCCTGTTATTGAAGGCAGACTAGTGTTTGCAAAAAAACGCAAGAAAGCAACAAGAAAACCAAAAGTTGCAAAAACCGAAGGAACAAAAGAACTTAAAAAAATTGAAGAAGTAAGTATTGAAGTTGTTCGTAGAACATATAAATCTTGTTGGATTGAACCGTCAGGCCATGTTCATTGGGTAGGTTTTGCGTGTCATGAAGAATTTGCTGCAGATTACTTAAAAGACAATTGTCCAGAACTTTGCGATAAATACGGATTTGTTGAAAAGCAATTTGGCAAATATCATTATGAAATTCTACAAGATATGGGATGGGCTCGTATATTAGGTTGGACTGACCCACCTAATTTTGTATTGCCTGATAAAATGTCTGCTGCTCAAAAGCGTTCAGTTCGCGAATATTGCATGTCTGAAAATGTTGATTATGCAGCATGGCCAGAAATTTTAAAATCATAAATTTATAAACTTTGAACACTTTGTGTATATAATATAAAATAAATTATATATGAATCAGACATTGTTAAATAGAACAGAATTCAAAGAATCTGTATTCAAACGAGATAATCATAAATGCGTTATATGCGGAAAACCTGCAGTTGATGCACATCATATAATCGACCGTTCGTTATTCGATGACGGCGGTTATTATTTAGATAACGGTGTTTCATTGTGTTTTGAACATCATATGTTGGCAGAGGAAACTGAAATATCTTGCGAATTTTTAAGATCGCACGCAAAAATAAAAAACATATTATATCCTTCCGATTTATCACTTAACGAATTTGTTATGGATTATGATAAATGGGGAAATCCAATTTTAAAAGATGGACGAAGATTGAAAGGATATATCTTCCGCAATGCAAATGTTCAAAAGATCATACAATCTCGTCTTAAAGATTTCGATAAACCGTATGATCCTATTGTTGATAAGTATCCTCGAACTTATCATTTTCCATTTTCACCTGGTACAACATCAGATGATAGGATTGCAAAAAATACAAATATTCTTTACAAAAGACCTGTTATCATAACAGAAAAACTTGATGGCGAAAACACAAGTATTTCACAATACGGTTTATTTGCAAGATCACGAACAGCACCAACAAAAAACCCATGGGCGCAATGGCTTAAACCCAAATGGGATTCAATCAAAAATGATTTAAAAGATTTCGACCTTGAAATTTGTGGCGAAAATATGTATGGTGAGCATTCTATTATTTATTCTGGATTGCAGGAACACTTTTACGTATTTGGTGTAAGAAATATGAAACATGATGTTTTCTTATCGTGGGAGGAAACAGAATATTGGGCAAAAATGTTTGATTTTGTAACTGTTCCGATTCTTTTCAGAGTTGATTCATCAAACTGGCGAGTTGAAAATAAATTCCGTGTTCAACAGCCGCAAACAATGGAAGACATAATAAATGATTTGATGACACACACATCTCATTTATCGAACGATATGATATTTGAATCACCTAAAGAAGGCGTGGTTGCTAGAATACAAGAAGAATTTCCAAATGACATGTTTTACAATTCTGTTTACAAATATGTAAGAGCAAAACATGTGAAAACCGATGAACATTGGTCGAAAAATTGGAGGAGAGCGAAACTTGAATCTGAAATATTGAATATCGGACACGATAAACTTAGAGAATTATATTCGGGACATATTGAACAAGGACTATTAAAATTATAAGAAATGAGTAAATTTTATGATTATGTTGTTCCGCAATGGAAAGAATTGCATCCATACTTAAATGCAATGTCATTATGCGAACAAAATCCAGACTGGCACGGTGAAGGCGATGTGCTAACACATACAAAAATGGTTCTTGACGAATTTGAAAAAATTTGTAATGAACTTGACGGAATTGATGAAGAATTATCGTTATGCGCGCATGACATAACAATTATAAATTATGCATTGTTACTTCATGATATTGCAAAACCGATAGTCTCAAAATTAGAGGATGGCAAAATTAGAGCACATGGACACGAAGCAACAGGCGCAAAAATTGCATGGGAATTATTAGAGAACCTTAAAGTATCAATAATTAATGGTGATAAGATGCCTATTTTGGATCGTATCGAAATTTGCAATCTTATTCTATATCATGGAAAACCTACATGGCTTATTGATAAAACAAGAGAAGAACAAGAACGTTCAATTATTAAAATGTCACAAGATTGCAGAATGGACAATCTTTATTACATGACAAAAAGTGATTTTAAAGGAAGAATTGCATCAGACATTGATAAAAGACTTGAAGCAATTGATTACTTTTTATTATTAGCTTTTGATTTGGATCTTATTGACGGTGCATACGAATTCGGAACAGGAATTGCAAAATATAAGTATCTTGTTGAAAGAACACATCATCATTCAGATTGTCCGTTTGATGATACAAAATCAACCGTATGCATGATGGTAGGTTTGCCTGGTTCGGGTAAAGATTATTACATATCGAAACATATGTCAGGAATACCTGTGATATCTTTAGACGAAATACGAAGAAGATTAAAAATAAAGCCGACTGATGAACAAGGTCGTGTTATTCAAGAAGCAAAGAAAACTGCCAAAGAATATATGGCAAAAGGAATTGATTTTGTTTGGAATGCAACTAACATAACAAGACAAATGAGAGAAGGACTTATTTCATTGTTCACTTCGTATAAGGCGTATGTAAAAATAATTTTTATTGCAACACCTTATGCTGATTGTGTAAAACAAAATTTAAGCAGAACAGAAAAAGAACAAGTTCCGTTATGCGTGATGGATAAAATGCGCAAAAAATTAGAAGTGCCGTTGAATATTGAAGCGCATGAACTGCATATAGTAGAAAACTAACGGATAGTTATGTATATATAAATCAAACAAATAAAAAGCAATATGCCTCAAAATTTACCAAAACAAGTTATTGTTGTAAGAACCGATTTAGTTATGCCAATGGGCAAATTAGGTGCACAAATATCGCATGCAAGTGAAGCACCTGTGTATAATCAAATGACAAAGTCTGGCGACGTTCGAACATTAATTACAAAGGAAGGTTCTGCTTTACAACTTTGGTTAGATGGACCATTTGTTAAAATTATATTGGGATGCAAAAGTCTTGACAAATTATTAAAGTTAGCAGAAGATGTGAAAGCAAGAAACATTCCTGTTGCAATAATAAAAGATGCAGGTTATACAGTTTTCACTGAACCGACAATAACATGCATAGGTATAGGACCTTGCTTTCCAGAAGAAATTGACGATTTAACAAAAAGATTTCAAACACTGAAATCTTATAAATTTGAATAAATATGTACGTTTTAGATTTGCATGGACGTTCTCACATATCCGTTAGAAATGATATTATACGAGAAATTGAAAGACACTGGAATGCAAATGTTGATGTTATTTTTGTAACAGGAAATTCAACAGCAATGAAAAACATTGTAATTGAAATACTTGCTGAATATAAACTAAACCACATTGAAGGAGACCCTTATAATCATGGGTACATAAAAACAACTGTTTGACGTTGTTTGTAAAAAAAATAAATTATGGAAGTCAAAAAATTTGATGATCTTAATTTGTACTTAAAAGGATTTGAAATTCAAAGCATTGGTAATAAAGCAATTCGTGAAGTACAATTAGAAAACAAAGAACGTGGTATTCCACTTGTTTATTCGGTAGATGGCAAAATCTATTATGAACTTGCAGATGGAACAATCACAACGAACAGTCCCTTTTTAGATAATCATTTGGAAAAGGAAACATTAATAATAAAAATCAAAAAAATGGCAAAAGAAAAAGTAAATGTTGAAATCGAAAGCAACGGGATAAAATGCGATAATCCAAAATGCGGATGGCAAGATAATACCGTCTTATGGACAGATGCTGATGCTGTAATTGCAGAATGGTTAAACAAACCATGTCCTCAATGTGGCGCAAATTTATTAACTGAAGCCGATGCTGCACTGATTAAAACGTTGTACGATATCATTAGTCAAGTTAATGAAATGGACGAAAGCAAATTGAAAGAATTTGCAAAAATTGCGGAAGGTGAAGATTTCGGGGAAGTTGTTCAAGCAACAATCGAAATGAACGGAACAGGAAATGTAGAGTTCAACATTAAAGATATTGATGATGATAAGTAAAAAAGATTTTGATTACATAATCAATGCAGTCAAAGAACAACACGAACTTGAAAACAAGTTTACAGAATTCATGCAAACATACATTGATGGCAATATGGCATCAACATTATCTGTTCAATTGAATTTGGCATTTCAAAGATTGTGGGCTATAACAGTTGAGCATTGTGATACACCAGAAGAATGCGAATCGAATTGGCTTGAATGGTTTATGTATGATTGTCAATTTGGTGAAACGCCAATGGAAGCAACAATTGATAATAAAGAATATTTAGCAGATAGTACTGATGCATTTTACGAAATATTATGTGCATGGGATGCATATTGCAAAAAAGATAAAAAATAAAAAATATGAAAAGAACTAAAAAAGATATCTTCCTTTTTAATCTTAAATATTACTTTTGGCTTAAATGGGTTGATTTGTATTATGATGCAAAATGGACGTTTTGGGCATTAAGAAAATATTTCAAAGTTGTAACTAAAATGCGTCCATGGGATTACGCATATATTCTTGAAATGCAAAAATTTCAAATGGGAATTCTATTAGCCGATATAGATAAAGGTTATGAAGAAAATACAAGCAAAGGGTTAAAAGTCAAACAAATGAAACGTTGGATTGAACTTTGTGAAAACCATTTAAAAGATGATTACGCTGAACGCTGTGGATATCTATATGACCAAGAATTCGATTTTGAATTAATAGAAGAAACAAAAGACAAACCTAAAGGCGAAAAATTATATCGTGTGGTTACAACAGACGGCAAACAAACAGCAGAAGAACGTTCAGAATGTATCAGAAAAGCTAATGATCTTGCCAATGCAGAATGGGCTGAAATGAACACTATCATAAAAGGAACTGGTGTTGTCAACATTGACAAAGATAGTGATTGGGATATGGGTGATGGCACTGACGCTAGAGGATATTGGGCGTGAATAAAATGTACCGTAAACTTTAATATATAAATAAAAATTAAAGTTATGGCAAGGAAACCTCACACGTATCATTATATTTATAAAACAACAAATCTTATAAATAATAAGTTTTATATCGGTATGCATTCTACTTTTGATTTGAATGATGGTTACATTGGTTCGGGATTATATTTGTGGCGTTCAATACAAAAGTATGGACGTAACAATTTTAAAACTGAAATTTTAGAATATTGCAAAGATAGAGCATCTGTTGTTTTAAGAGAAAAAGAAATTGTAACAATCACTTTAATAAATGAGCCATTATGTATGAATTTAATCACTGGCGGCGGTAAATTGATACTGGATTATAGTCCTACTGCGGAAACACGAACAAAATTATCTGATGCATTAAAAGGAAAAACATACGCCGAGATTTATAAATCTGATATTATTGCGGAAGAACAAAAGCAAAAGCATTCTCTTGGAATGCAGAAAAGATGGTCAAAATTGTCGCAAGATGAAAGACAAAATATTGCAAATGCGGTAAAGCAAGGAATGTCTAACATGACAAACGAACAGAAAGAAAATTGCAAAGAAAATGTAAGACAACAATGGCGTAATTTAACAGACGATGAAAGAGAATTGAAAAAAGAGAATTTACGGAATGCGTTTAATAATTTAACTGATGAACATAAAGAAAAAATCCGCAAAGATGCTAGCGAACGTGTATTGAATATGTCAGAAGATAAACTTAAAGAACGCACAGCAAAATTCAAACAAACAATTGATGCAAAGTCCGAAGATGATAAACAGAAACGGCGTGAAAAATTACGCGAAACTAGTAAAGCATATTTTGCAAAGATGACAGAAGAAGAACGTGAAGCATTTCGTAAAAAGAAACGGGAAATTGCAAAAAACCAATATAGACCAGTGTACGAATGCCCGCATTGTGGAAAATCTGGAAAAAGTAATTTTAAATTATTTCATTTTGATAATTGTAAACTAAAACATTAATTTATGGATTTTGATAAAGAACTAAAAGCAATCATGAAAATGATTGAAATGTCAAAAGAAACAAAAGGCGCTGATTGGAAACACAATAAAAAAGAAATTCAGAATAGAATTATCGAACTTGTTGAGTGTTATGCCGAAACTTCATTACAAGGCACAGGCGTATATTTAAGACAATCGTTAAACCCAGATTTTGTTGCAATATGCGACGGAATCGAAAAAGCACTTAAAAAAGGAAAAGATGATAGAAAGAAAATTTGATTTTGACGATATTCTTATCGTCCCATCCGTATCGACGGAAATTTCATCAAGAAGCGAATGCAATTTGTTTAATGATGATGGCATGTTACCAATTATGACAGCACCAATGGATACTGTTATTAATAATGATAACTATGAATATTTTTTGAATAATAACATATATGCAGTATTTCCAAGAGTACAAGATGCAAGGTCTCAAGATTACAGCGATTTTGCAAAAATTTTTAAATCATACAGTTTAACGCAATTTACTGATTTGTTTTTAAAAGATTCAACATTATCTAAATTAATCTTAGGTAATGATAGAACGTATTATGTACTTATTGATATTGCTAATGGACACATGGCAAGTTTGTCATCCGCTATCGGTGCAGCAAAAAGAAAATACGGAACAAAATTGTATCTTATGGTAGGTAATATTGCTAATCCAGAAACGTATTGGGATTTATCAATTGCTGGCGCCGATGCAATTCGTTGCGGTATTGGAGGCGGCTGTTTCATCAGAGGAACAAAAGTTTTGACAAAAACAGGATTGAAAAATATAGAAGATGTTAAAGTTGGTGATTATGTCTTAACACACACAAACATATGGCAAAAAGTAATAGAAACATATACATATAATAAAGAAGAAGACATAATATTTATTAATGGTGAAGGTTCAACAATGAATCATGAATACTACGTTATTGACAAAAAGTATAAAGATATAGTCGATGATGATAACATATCAGCATATGCAAAATGGATATCTGCTGTTGATTTGGATGAAAACACACATTTATTGATTCAATATTAGCCCAACTCCAATTCTTGTATAATTTGCATTTCATATTCTTTATATATAAAATAAACAAGAAATGGAAACAAAAATAATACCGACATTTTATATTGATGACGTTCAAGTTATTGCGTATGAATTAAAAAATAAAAATTGTTTTGTATTTAAGTTTATTGATGGCAATGAAATGCGTGCAAAGGAAGCAAATATGAAATTCAATAAAATTATATGCAGCGATTGCGGACATGAAACTGTTCAAAGATCACGGCCAAAATTGGATAAAATCTTTCTATGTAGAAAATGCAGAATTAAAGGCGAAAATAATCCAATGTTTGAAAAATCTTTGAAGACAATATGGATTGGAAAGTATGGTGAAGAAACAGGCAATTCGATGTGGGATAATCATATCAAAGAAAATTTTATCGGCGAAAATAATCCGTTTTATAATAAACGGCATTCTCCAGAAATGAAAAAACATTGGTCTGATGGGATGAAAGGAAAATACGATGGCGAAAATAATCCAATGTTTGGTAAATCTGTTTATTCTGTATGGGAAGAAAAATATGGGAAAGAAGTGGCAGATATAAAGTTTGAAGCGTACAAAGTGAGACAACAGTTTGCGAGTTCATGCGATAATAATCCAATGTTTGGTAAATCTGTTTATTCTGTGTGGGAAGAAAAATATGGGAAAGAAGTGGCAGATATAAAGTTTGAAGCATACAAACAAAATATGAAAAACGCGATACGAAAGTTAAAAGAAACAGATAAATGGAATGACATTTTAGATAAAATATCAGAATCATTAAAAGGCCGCGAATTTTCAACAGAACATAGAAGAAATCTTAGAGTTACAATGCTTAAACGTATTGCAATGTATTTTCCAAACGGTTGTATTCATCAACCCAATTTTAATGTAAATGGCTGCACGTATTTTGATAAACTTGCAAAAAAGACAAATACGCAAATATGTCATGCATTGAACGGCGGCGAATATCATATTAAAGATTTAGGTTATTTTGTTGATGGCTATGATGAAATAAATAATATTGTATATGAATATGATGAGCCATATCATTTTGATAGAAATGGGAACTTACGAGAGAAAGATAAAATACGAGAAGAAGAAATACGAACATATCTAAAATGCGAATTTAAAAGAATAAAATCATGGGAAAACGAAGTTTTAATTTAATAGAAATAAAAAAAAGTGTTGAATATTACGAAGGTACAGTACATGATTTATGTATAGAAACAGATCATTCATATAATATAAACGGAATTATTGTTCATAACAGCGGGTGTCTTACAACTGTTCAAACAGGAATAGGTTATCCAATGGCATCACTTATTTCTGAATGCTATGAAATGTCTTTAAGATTAGAAAAACCTGCAAAAATAATTGCAGATGGTGGATTTAAAAGTTACTCAGATATACTTAAAGCACTTGCGTTAGGTGCTGATTTTTGTATGATTGGTTCAATTTTCAATAAAGCATTGGAAAGTTGTGGCGATACATACAAACAAAATAAAAAGAACGATGGCTGGACTGAACCAGGTGAAAAGGTGAATCAATATGCAGAGGAAACAGAAATTGCATTTAATTACGGAACTCAATTTTTCAAAAAATTTAGAGGAATGAGTACTAAAGGTGCACAAAAATCTTTAGGCGCTGACGTAATAAAAACGTCGGAAGGAATTACAAGAATGAATCCTGTTGAATACACAATTGACGGTTGGGTTGAAAATTTTAAACATTATCTGTCAAGTGCAATGAGCTATACTTCGTCTAAGAATTTGTTAGAATTTAAAAAGTCGAGAAAAATATTTATAACAGAGAAGGCATTTGCACGATTTAATAAATAATAAATTTAAAAGCAAATCCTTTTGATAAACAACTTTGTTCTTTTGCTATATTTTTTTCCTTTTCCGATTCAAACGTCCACGTGCTTTTAACTTCTATTATTGTATTAGTTGACTTTATATAAAAATCTGGATAATATGTTCTTTCTTTACTTTCAAACAAATACGAAATTGTTCCTATGACGGAATTCATTTCTTTAACGCCGATTACTATATCTGATTCATGATAAGTTTCTAACAGTTCACGCAATGCGCGAGGTTCATATCCTTGCAACTTTACTATTGTGCCAGATGGCAATATAAAATCGTAACGTTTATACATTGCTGCTTTATTTCCAGCAAATACACGTTCTGCATAATCTGCATTTTTCCATAAATTTAACATATTTTGGGATTGTCTTTTACGCCAGTGCCATTCATTTGTTATTTGCTTAAGTTTGTGTGACTTATTTTCTTTAACGTCTGACTTATTTTGCGCAATTTTTTGCGATGCAGATTGTTTTTCCTTCGTTTCTTGTCTTGCCCATTGTTCTTTGGAACGTTTGCTAATTTCCGCTTTTACCGATTGATGAGATTGTCTTTCCTTTTGAACAACCGACTGTTTTTCTTTGAATTCCGCAGATGATGCAAAATTTTTAATTTCTTCTAACATATGATTTCTGAATGTAGCATCCGTCCATCTAGCTTTTGCATTTAAAGAACTTAATGCAATACGTTCGGGTTTGTTTGCTGCATATGTTTGCGCATGCGATCTACAACAAAAAACTGACTTTGTTCGTTTTGCAATAAATTCAATTAAGCAAAAAGGACAAATTTTAATTATCGGTGCTTTCATTTTCTTTGCCGTACAACTCGTCCACTTGTTACCCTTTGTATGAAATTTATTGCTCAACATAAAAAAGCATACGTTAAAGGTTCTGATATAGGAAAAAACTTAATCACAATGTTGGAGAAAACAAAACGCCCAACTATTAAAGGTGCAATTTCAACACTTTACGGTGACCTTTCAAAAATTAGAGTTAAATTGATGGGCTTAGGAATGACACCTGAAGAGGCAACAAACACAACATCGTACAGAAATTTCGAAGAAAAAATTCAAGTAATGGAAATTCTTACAGATTCAAAACGTTTAAGTAAGGTTTCTGAATTAACATCATTGATTGCTGCAATCTTTGCTGATAATAAAGCAGGAATTTGTTGTTCAACAATTCATAAAGTTAAAGGTTTAGAATCGCACAAAGTATTTATCATTGAACCAAAAATCCTACAAGCACCATGGGCGAAAAAGGATATGGACATACAGCAAGAACGCAACATAGACTACGTCGCATGTACTCGTGCTAAAAACGAATTGGTATTCGTTCCTGAAGAAGAGTTTACGGTTTACAATAAACGTGACTAACGTATTCTGTATTTTCGACCTCGCTGTAATTCTCCAGTTTTAAATCTTGGATCATCGATTTTTGTTCTGATAGGCGTATTATCTTTTCCAGTTCCCCACGCCATACCCGCGTTAATACTGATTAATTCGCCTGATAAATATCTAGGATCGTTTTTATCAACTTGGAATGTATTACCCTCTTTGTCCTTTACAGTAATTCTTCCTGCTGCAATATGCACAAGTTCGCCTGATATGAACCGAGGATCTGTACGATCTACACGATATATTTTGCCATTTGCATCTTTAACGATACATTTACCGATGTTGGCACCTTTTGTAACATGCTGTAATTCACCAGATAAAAGTCGAGGATCATTTTTAGCAACTTGAAAGCTATTGCCTTCTTTGTCTTTAACAGGAACTTTACCAATATTCATATGATGAAGTTCTCCTGATACATATCTTTCATCGTTTGTGTTAATTTGGAACGTATTTCCATTTTCATCTTTAACAGTTGTCTTTCCTGTTGTGTTATGCACATATTCCCCAGAAATATATTTAGGATCGTTAGTATCTACTTGTAGTGTATTATTATTTTTATCAATTACAACAACCTTTCCTTTAAAAATTGATGTTACATTGCCTGAAATAAATCTAGGATCGTTTTTATTAACCTGAAACGTATTGCCATCTTTATCTTTAACAGGCAGCATCCCTTTCGCTAAACCGAAAGCGTTACCTGATAAAAACATATTATCGTTTATTGCAATTTGAAAAGTATTTCCATCTCTGTCTTGCGCCGTAAATTTTCCTTTACACGCATGATGAAGTTCGCCTGTTAGTATTCTTTCGTCGTTAACGTCAACAAGAAACCCATTGCCATCTTTATCTTTAACTGCAGTTTTGCCGTGTGTTCTAAAACCTAAATTAGGAATGTGGTAATTTCGATTTAGTGGGTTTTTAATGTTTTCTGATATAAGTTTACTTTCAAATTCAATCATATCCTCAGTCGCAGTAAAATCAGTTTTAAGAATTGATTTTAAAAGTTTCGATTTATCGGTTTTCCATGTTTTCATTGAACCAAGATAGTTTATATCTTTTTCAGGTTTACAATTGCAAACTCTAGAACCTATGTAAAATTCGTCAGTTTCCTTATGTACAAGTTTGTAAACGTAAAAGTATTTAGTTTTGTTCATCTGTTAGAATTTTTTTAATTTCATCGGAGTCAATTCCTAAAAGGTCCACAAGTTCCTTGATGTTTTGAATTGTGTATTTCCTATAACCGCTTGGCAATCTTTTAGGAATAATACCTTGAGATTCGTAGTTTCGGATTGTGTTAGTTGATACGCCGAATAATTTTGCAACTTGCGCAGGTGTGTAAAGTGTCATGTTTATAAGTATTAATTTATTTATATATTCATTAAAGTTTTCAAAGTTTTAAAACTTTTCAAAGTTAAACTATCTGCCTTTTGTGTATATAATATAAAATATTAAATTATGGCAAAATACGGAGAAATTGTATGCTTTGCGGAACCTAAAAGTCAAGCAGGCAGCATGTGGAAAGATAATGATGGAATTCAATTAAGAATATTTGAATCTAATCACCCAAGATTTACAGTAGGACGGTGTCTTGATTTTGGACATATGGAAATTGCAATAACTGAAGGATATAAAATAATTATTAACCCAAAATAGAAATTCATATCTGACTTATAATTTTTGATATAGTTGTATATTAAAAGTTATAATAAGTTCATTAGAATAACATTAATGTATAGTAGCATATCATGGAAAAACCAAAACAAAAAAGAGCCCGACATACGTATGTAAATGGCGAAAAAGTTATAATTATTGGTAACTTGGGTAAACAATTTGAAAATAAACCTCGGCCGATATATGGAAGAGTTATTTCTCAAAATGGCTTTTACGTTATGGTAAAACCTAGATATCAAAGGTGGGTTGGTGAATGGTATGCAAACGAATTAAAACATATTGAAAATGATTAAAACAGAATCAATCAACGGAGCAGTCTTTTTAGAACAAACAACTTATTACATTTATAAATCTGAAGAAGATAGATTAAATGATAAACCGATGTTTACAACATCTTGTAAGAAAACATGGAATTCGTATAAAAAACAATTTAAAGAAAAAAAATAATGTTAAAAGTATTACTTACTGGAAATATTGGAGCAGGTAAAACTACTGTTGCTAAAAAATTCCAAGAACTTGGCGTTCCTGTATTTTTTGTTGATAATGAAAACAGAATTGCATTAAAGAATCCTGTAGTGCAAGAAGTGTATAAAAAAGTATTTGGTGAGGATTGCTTCACAGAAGAATTTCGATTGAAACGAGAATTCGTAACAGAATTCTATGAAAATCATGAAAAGAAAAAAATAATCGAAGATTTTATGATTCCATATATCAATACATTATTTGATATGTGGTGCGATAATCAGCATGCAGATTACGTATTAGTTGAATGTGCACAAGCATTGTCTTTGGGCAATTCATCAAAATACGATAAAGTAATTGCGGTTGTTGCGGGAACAAATGCAACCGATGATTTCAAAGCCAGATTAAAACGCGTCAAATTGCGTGATGGGAAAACAAAGGACGAGTTTGCAAAAATCAATGAAAAACAATCAACATATGATGAGTATCGAAAAGCAGCAATGTGCATGATAAATACTGAAAACGATTCTGATACTTTTAATGCAAGTGTAAAATGGGCTGACACGTTATTAAGACGTGAAGAACGACTTACAAAAATGAAGTTATACACAATTCCTGTAAAATATAAAGATGAAATTGTTGGTTATGCAAATCAGAATAATGAAATCAAATTTGACGATCCAAAGTTTCTTGAATCAGTATTCAAACAATCAACATGCTCTATTTCAAGTAGAAGCATTGGTCAGGTAAACAAAGATAACTACATAACAGAAAAGGAAACATTTGAATTGGTAATTATACCGATGCTGGAGAATAAACTGAAAAAGTAAACTTTTAATTGCTTGTGTATATAAAATAAAATAATAATCAAATGGATAAAAGTTTAGAAAGATTACTTGAGTTATTCAATGAACGTAAAGGTCAATTTTTAATTACGGGATATCACAATGTTGCAAGATTGATTGGAATAGGTGGTGATGAACATGATTACTTTTTGATTTATTGGGATGGTAGAAAGTTATCATTCGACAGTCCGTTATGCCCACAAATTCCATTAAAAGGTAAAATTGATGAAGAATACTATAATGAGCTAGTTCGTATTGCAAAATTAAATGATTGGTTTTTAATTGCTGATGACGACATTAAAAAAGAAGCAATTGATAAAGCAAAAAAGGAAATTTTACAATCAGAAGGACATGAATTATATACTGAATTATATGTTGAAATAAATTAAAATACTTGATATGTCAGGAAACGTTTATGATTACTTCTTTAATGAAGAAACAAAACAAAAGATCCCAGTAGTTTGCAATCATTGCGGATCTTACAAAATAAAAAGACCTGCAGAAACAGATTACAATGGATTTTATTGCAATAAATGCAATGAATATGTTGAGGTGTCGGTAAGTCCAATTTATCAACAAAATCAACAAAGTATTGATGATTTTAAAAGTAGAGGAAAAACCGAACCTGACTTTAGTCCAAGAAAATACCCAAACATACGGTATGGTGATTATCTTATAAGCGAACCCGGGTTTGCTGGTGCTAAAATGACAATAACAAAAGAAGAATGGGAGACAAACCTTGAAAATTCTGTATTATGTCAAGGACCTTGGTACAATACACATAATTTGACTAGTCCAACACCAAATAAATCTGAAGATAAAATATGCGGTTCATTTGAAATACCTGATAGGCATAAAGCTTTATACGAAAACGAAAATTCACAAAATAAAAAAGAAACAATATGGAAGAAACTAAGGAACCTGTTTTAAAACCAGGACACAAAGAAAAATGTATAATGAAAGGCTGGTTTATTGTAAACGAAAACGGCGAAAAGATTTATAACATTGAAAATCCAGACGAATATGTTGCAACATATAAACGTTTCAATAACGTAAAAGTATTGTCTGAAAAATACAGCGAGACTGCTCAAAAGACAATTTGGAAAAATACAGATGAAAAGAACGGTATAAAATTTGTTTCAACTATTCCAAAATTTGACGAAAAGTAATGGAAGATTTGAAAACAATGTCTGGAGAAGAATTTAGAGATAAAGGATATCTTCAAGAAGCGAACCGACAATTTTTTCACAGATTAGGACTAGCATTATCAATGATTATTGATGCAGAAGGTAATGTTGTTTCCTTTCAAATAGTTGATAAACGTGAAGATAAAGAAGGCATATATTTCGATTTAAAGACTGCTGAACCTGCAAGAATAAAAAAATTCCATAAAAATGCAAATTTCATTGGTAAAGAAATGAATAAAAGAACAACAAAAAGAATGAAACTATTTGGTTCATCCGTTGAACCTATACCAACAGCTTCAGATGAAAATTCTGAAGATACTTTAAAATAATTAACATTATGTCAAGCAAACTCACTGAAGAAGAACAAAAGGAAAGACAACGTCAAGCTCAAAAGGAATGGCGACAAAACAATCCAGAGAAATTAAAAGAGTATCAAAAAAAATGGCGAGATAAAAACAAAGAAAAGGTCGCCGATTATAATCGTGAATGGCGAAAAGAAAATAAAGATGCTTGGAATCAGATTGTGAAGACATACAGAAAAAAACGAAAAGAGGAGACTAATGAGTAAACTTTGGTTGCCAGCAAGTAAAGAATGCATAATTCTTTTAAATGATTGGGAATTACATACATCGTGGGGCGCACGTTTTAAATTTGCAGCATACGCTGATATATACGATTCAAAAAATAAATCGTACAAAATTCCTGCAGGAACTATTGTGCAATTCAATTCATTATACAAATTTGGAAGCGATACAATGTCGATTAACTTAAGAGGCGGTATGTTCAAAAAAATGGTATCATGTTTAGAAGTAACTGCTAAAGATATTAATGGAATAGAGTACGAACCGTACGATTTGCAAATAACGCCCAAAACCGCATCGCAATTAAAGTTTACTTGGGATGACCAATATGATAAAGGACAAAAGTTGCATGAAAATTATGTGCCTGATAAGTTTGAACAATTAGAAAATTCAACAATATCATGGATATATAGAAAAAACGGCTGTGGCGAATTGAAAAAAGATGATTGGCGTAGGCCAACGTTTATTATAAAAACTAAGGTTTGGGCATCATATTATTTAGAAACAGAAAAAAATAGAACTGGCTTAGGGAAATCTGAAATACCTATTATCACGGTAACAGAATCACGATTTTTGTTATTTCATGCTAATTATGAAGGCAAAAAAACACACGAAGATGGTATTTTAACACAAATTGGCGAGTTTAAATCAAAAGAACAAGTTCGTAAAGCAGCAAACAAATACTTAGAAGAAAATGAAAAAACCAAAAATTAGTATCAAATCATTTGCAAAAGCAATTGGAAATTTTTGTGAGAAACGGTGCATGTCTGCAATTTGTGAACAAGCAGATTATCATGACGAACAATGGCCACAATCGCCATCTGAATGGGAACCTAATGAATTAACTTTTAAATTACTGTTATACGGTGCGGCTGACACGTTGATTAGACGTTATAGTTTAAAAGCATTACATGATGGCGACATGCATTCAAGTGTTTATATTCCAATTTGCAATGCAGAACACATGAAACGTGGATATCCTGAATTTTTACAATTGAAATATCATTTCAATAAAAAAGGAGTAAACGTTCCACCAGGTCGTGAGGTTTTAGAATTTAAGTTATTTATAAAAAGAAACAATTGTGAAAAGAAACGAATCACAATGCTACAAATTTTATTATAAAGTTTTAGATGAAACCATTGCTAATGATTTCTAAATGTTGTATATTTGATTTTAAAAATTGATTATGAATAAACTATCGTATTTTTTTAGAACAAATTTTTCAGATACTGCCGAATTAACAGCAGTAGGTAGAAAAGGATTCAATCTTTTAGAAATGAATCGTTTGAATGTTTCATTGCCATACGGTTTTATTGTTTCAACTGATGCATACGCAAAATGGAAAAACGATAAAAACATAACATCTGAATTAAAACAGCATATTACTAATGATATAAAAACATTAGAATCAGAAACAAACAAGTTGTTCGGCGGAAGTTCTAATCCATTACTTTTATCAATACGTTCAAGCGGTGTTGAATCAATGCCTGGCATGATGACAACAATTTTAAATGTTGGAATCAATGATGATATTGTTAATGTAATTGCTAAAGAAACTGGAGATGCAATATTTCCATTACGATTATATTTGAAATTCATCGAAACTTTTGCAATTCATGTGTCTGGCATCGATGAAGATTTATTTGATTTTTGCAATAATAACGCAACAGTAGAAGAATTGCAAACAGCAATTGCAGAATATAAAAAGTTGTATTTCAAAGAAATCGGTGAAGAATTTCCTATTGATGTATACACGCAGTTATTCCGTTCAATATCTGCAGTATTCAATTCTTTCAATAATGATGTTGCTGTTTATTACAGAAAATCATACGGCATAGATGATTCATTAGGAACTGCTGTTGTTGTACAATCAATGGTCTTTGGAAATATAAATGACAATTCAGGAACGGGTGTATTATTTACACGAAATCCTATTACAGGTGAAAATCTGATAACTGGAGAATATTTGACAAAAGCACAAGGTGAAGATATCGTATCAGGTGTTGTTACACCTAAAAAAATATCGAAATATGAATCGGCAAAATGGGCAACTGATAATTTTATAGATGAAACTGAACGAAATAAAAACTACATTTCATTAGAAGAATCAATGCCAATTGCATATAGTAAACTCATATCTTATGCTAATAAATTAGAGCAACATTATGGCGATGTTCAAGATATCGAATTTACGATAGAAAATGAAATTGTTTACATTTTACAAACAAGAAATGCAAAATGTAATATACTTGGCGCTGTTAATATTGCATATGATATGGCGTGCGAAGGTTTAATATCACCTAATACTGCATTGAATAGAATAGATAAAACTCAATTGCATTTTCTTAATGCAAAAAGATTAAAAGTAAACGATATTCATATTTCAACAGGATTAAGTGCATCAAGCGGTATTGCGGTTGGCCGTATTGCTTTTAATAATGAAAGTGTTGAAAAATTTAATAAATCCGGAGAAAACTCAATTTTAGTTAGAATTGATACATCACCTGCTGATTTAATTGGTATGAAATTATCAGATGGCGTTATAACAACAAGAGGTGGTATGACATGCCACGCAGCAATTGTTGCAAGACAAATGAATAAACCTTGTGTTGTTGGCTGTAGCAATATGACAATTGATATGAAAACATTAACATTAACAATTAACAATAAAGTTTATAAAGAAGGCGATTTTATTTCAGTTGATGCAATAAACGGCAAAATATACGATGGAAAATTAATAGTTGAAGAATTCAAATTAACAGATGCATACGATTCATTATCATCTTATGTAAAATTATTTTCATAAACTATTGCTATTGCTTCATAAATGTTGTATATTTGATTTTAATTAATTGATAAAAACAAATCGCTATGGAAAATTATACTGACACTAAATTATCTGAAATTGTTGTAAATCCTACAAATGAAAAAGCTGAAGCAATTAAAGGATTTGTAATCATTCTTGGTTTTTTTGGTTTATTTTTTGTTTCAATGTGGATTTTTGCTTAATTTAACTTAAAACTTTATTGTATGGGAACATTATCGAAAAACGCCGAAATTAAATTGATTGAAGAATTGATGAATTCTGATTCATATTTTGCACAAGCATTTCCTGGAGAATTGGAAAGATTCCGAAGTAATATTCGAAGTGATTTTTCTTTTTTGAACGGGACGGAAATCGAAAATAAACTTTGGAGTATTAATGAAATACAAAATGAATTATCTGAAGCTGCAATTGAAAATGCAAATTTCAGACAAACGGTAAAAACGTTAAATGAAAACCTTGCTGTTGCTAATGATACAACAACTGCATTTGCCGTTGCATTATTGATTGCCGACAATGAAAATTCATTAGTGTATTCCATGTTATCAATTGATGAAATCTGCAAAATAAAATTGAAGAACGTAATCAAACTAACAGAATCTGAAGTACAATACATGCTAACTAAATTAACAAAATAATGAACGAGACACCGGAAATATGGATTCCATGGAATCCATATACAGCTATAATAATTGAAGATAGCGTAGAAAAAATTTGCAAAACTATTGAATCTTGCACACGTCAAGGACATATCAACGCATGCAATCGAATGATACGTAATTTTGAAAAGTATCATAATTGTACAGAACTCACCGAACATTTATACACAATATCAACCGCAAAACATTTAGACATTTTTAAATCACAATTATAAGAAATATGACAACACCAATCAATTTAGCACAAGCACTTGTCGATAACTTCGACTGGATGAATCTTTTAGGTTCATTGCCTAAAATGGCAAACATTATGCAACCTCGTTTGCAACATGAAACAATTCTCGATTTGTCTAATGCCATTATCAATGGAACTGACAAAATTAGAGTAAAGAACGGTTTTATTATTACAGTATCTGATAATGAATATTCATTAACATTTGCTATTAATGAACCTGCTGACATGAAGTACAAACAGAAAATCGTTCTTGATAAAACTACTTTAGTTAGAAAAACATTAGAAATCAATGGGTTTGACATTAAAGATGTAACATTTGCTGCTGCAATACGTACAGGTGCAATTTCAAAAATTGATGTTGATTATAATGAAAAGTCAGGTGAACTTTCAATTAATGATAAAGCATCTACACCAGTTACAAGGTCAACAGTTGTTACAGATCCTGACGCTTTAATAAAACCAGGAACATTTACACCTTCTTCTCGCACAATTGCAGGACAAGACAGAACAATACATGCTTATATGGGATTAACAAGAGTGCCAACAATAGTTGAGCAAAAAGCTGAGTATGAAGATATCAAAGCTCAATTATCAAATACTGAATTTCCATTAAAATCGAAAAAGAATGGCATTACATCAATCATTGATGCAATGAAAGAAAATAATGAGGATTCATGCAAAAAAAGTAATAATGCGGTAACTGCAGCAGTTGCAAAAAGCAAAAAACCTGCTGAACCAAAATATTTATACAGAATTCGAATGAAAGGTGACACAAAATACTTATCACCTGGGTATAAATCGAAATCAACATGGCAACGTGCTTCAAGTGCAATTGACGCTATTAAAAGTCATATGCATGGAAATCAAACATTAGCAGATTACGAAATCTGTATGCTGCCTGTAAATGATCCTATTACAGTTTCTGCTGATGTTTTTGTAAGATTACGTATTGAAAAAGAAAAAGAAAAGGCATTATCCGCAAAACAACGCGAAATTAAAAAGAAAAAAGCAGATTTACAAAAAGCAATTGATGAAAAAATTGCAGAAATCGAATTGCTTAAAACTCAATACATTAACGTTAAGTAATTAAAATCTTATTGTCATGTCAAAAATTAAAAAGCCGAAAGAAAAATTCATGTATCGCATTCGATTAGTTGGTGATACAAAATTTATTAATCCTGGTTGTCAACCTAAAGCATCATGGGCAACATCCAAAGGTGCTATTGATGCTTTGAAAAATTTTATAAGAGAAGCAGGAAGCTATCGTCCGTATAGTGGAAAAGCAGATCCTAAAAAAACAATTAGTGATTATGAAGTTTGTATTTTTCCTTTAAATGATCCTATTGTAATAAATGCAAAAACACTTGCAGATAAAATACAAGAAGAGGAAGCAGAAGCAAAAATGACAGCACAACAATTGGCAGACAAAAAAAGAAATGCTGAAATCAACAAACAAATTGAAGAAAAACTTCAAGAAATTGAAAAATTAAAATATTTACTAACTAAAAATTAAATAAATTATGGCATTGATAATTCCTGAAAAAATTGAAGTAGGTTTCAATAAAAGACAGCATAAGCATATTAGAGGTGTAGATGGAGAATACTTTGATGGCCCATCATATTTACTTGGATATGCAACTTTTAGAGACAAAGGCAAATTACGTAAAGAGACATCTTGGGAAGGATGGCGAGATAAAAATATTGCGCCACAGGTTCTCGACAATATTCCACGTGAAGGTTTTTACTTTAGTGAATTTGATAAAAGAAGTTCCGAATGGTTTTCTTCTGGACGAACAATGTTCAGAATATCAGATCCTTATGGATTTGACCTTGAAATCACAGCAGCAAATTTAGTTGCATTGGTTTGCAATTCAACAATCATTGAAGGAAAACTTGTTGGCACTTGTGTATGGGCATGGGAAGGTAAAGATCTTGCTTTACTTGCAACAAATTCTGCATTATATGAGTCTGCCACAGAATCAACAAGAAAGAAAAATGCAATTACAATAAAACCTACGGATTTGTTGAATGGTGATGAAATCGAAATGAAGAATGAAAAAATATACACATACATTGGCAAATGCTGGGGTATTTCTGCAAGTCATTCATTCAGTGCGTACAGATCTTCTGCTCATTACACAATAAAAGACGAACGTTTACATGTGCTAATGGATTCAAATGGCGATTATGAATTCTTCACATCATTACAAGTAATAACAAAGAAGCCATCTGGAAAATCTGTTATTTCTATTGAGGAATTTGTCGATACATATAATCTTGCAAAACAAAGTTATGATTTGAAAGTTTTAAAAAATGAACCGCCAAATTATGCACCAAATAAAATTAACATGCGACAATCGAATGCTAATTATTTGTTGTCATTGAACAAAATTAAAGTATCAAGTGTTTTTGAAGAAGCTGTTAACATTGACGAAGAAATTGTAAAATGGAAATCGAAATGCTCACGTGGATATTCAACATCATTATATCCAATGATATCTAAAAGTCGTGGAACATTTAAATTTGTCGGCAACGGATATCTTAATGAGCCATACAGAAATTCGTACAGTTGGGTACAATCTGATATAGAAAAGGTAAGTACTTATGTAACTGGAAAGTATACATTAGATGAAAAGAATAACAAAATAGTTATCAATATAGAAAAACCTGACAGATATTCTTACAGAAGTGAAGAAAAAACAATGAAAGAATCGGAGATTCGTAATGAATCTTGGTTCAGATATTTTATTGAAGTAAACGGAATTAAATATTTAATGTAATATGAAAGTAAAAGTAATCAGCGGAAATTATCCTAGCGATATTGAAAATGGTATGAATAATTGGTTGATATCTGAAGAAGCTCAAGGTATCGAAGTATTGCAAATGACGCAATCACAATCAACAAAGGAATCGACACATTACCTCGAAGTATGTTATACATTAACAATTCTTTACAGATAAATAATGAGATATTTTATTTTTTACTATATATACATGGAAGGACGAAAAGATGAACGTTCGGCTTCCGGCTACGGTATTCATTACGTTGAATCAGAAACAATGCCATTGTATTCAAAATTGAAACAACAAATAATGGATAGAAATACAAGTACGTCTAATCTAATTATCACAGGGTTTAATGAATTCAAAAGTAAAGAGGATTATGATAACTTTCAACAATAATACATATAACCTTCCTAAGTATCCTGAAGAAATTCAGGATTACTTAAGATCGTTTGTTCCTACATTAAAAGCAGTATTGATTGATGACGCTGCATCAAGAAACGAGATGGTTACCGATGCGCCGGATGAAGTTTATGAAGCAGCAATAACTAGTGTTTATGGCGAAAAGACATTAAAAAACTTTATCGAAGACGGCACTATTTGTTTATATCTAACAGAACCTACAGAAGAAGAATTGCTATTAGAAATACAAAACTGCGCGTCAACAGTGTTTCTTTACAATTTAAAACGTAAAGGTTTATTGGATTCGATTGACGATGAAGATGGAGTTGAGGTATTCTTTATCAAAAACAAAAAAGCAATCAAAGATATTATAGATAATAAGTAATGGAAAAAAGTGTTGAAATAGAACTAACGAATAAAGTTAGAACAGATCTTGTAAAACACCTTAAAGATTTATTGCAAAAAATTGAAACAAACGAGCCATTTCCAGAAGGCGAGCAAACGTTATCTGATTTATACGAATTTGATAACAGAATCGAAGAATGCCTTGGCTGCTGGTATTACTAAACTTTCTTTAGATACATACCAATATCATAAGCTTTATTTTTCAAATACATTGCTGTTTCAAGTCTGAAAAGCGGTGCTTCATTTGCACGTTTGAATAAATGGCCATCGATGTATAAATCGAATGTTATTAAACTATACTTTCCTTTTACGGTATCATACGTATGCACATTTTTTGCTAAATTTGTACGTATAAATGTAGTTTTAAGTTTTGCATCTTTTCTTAAATACCCGCGAATATCATAGACATTTTTATTATAAGATTGCTGTTCAAATTTGCCGTTTATGATATGTTTTTCAATATAACTTAACATTGTTGCAATTTGTTCATTATCGAATAATTGAGTATCATTTTCTTTCGGGTGCTGATTATAAATAGTCATTGTCACATCTATAATGTTATCTTCCGTAACCACAACATCCATTCCTGGACGTAATACTGTTCCTGAATCTTCAATTACCTGTGTCACAATTGCGGAATTTGATAATACTTCAATATCGCCCCATCTTTCCCTAGGCAGCGATTTAACGCCATCCCAATATCTTTTTGCAGAATAATAAGAAAGAATTCTTTCAGCTTCCTCTGGATTTTTTTTGAAATCATTAATAGTTAATGTTTCATAATACGGGGTCATTCGTTCTCTCATAAATTCATCGCCTAAGCTATCAATAATCATTGAATCTGTCATAAAAAGACTTCCAACTGGTTGCACTACATATAAATATCCTTTGTCTGAAAATCGCGTTCTTGGGATTATGCTTGAATATACGCAATCGAAACGTGAAGGTCTATCAGGATAATGTTTTTTTCTGAAAAATTCTAATCCAATTTCCATTGGATCATTTGCAAGCCAATGAACGCCATCACCATTTTTCTGTGAAGTAATTACATCACCTACTTTAAATTTTGCCATTGAATGATGATATAAAGTACTATTATTCGATAATTCAAATAATTGTGTGCAATCATTAAATTCAAATGATTCAAATGTAGGTATTCTATTTTTCATTATTCTCTATGTAATATTCCATGTTTAAAAAGTTTGCAACTTCATCTAATGATTTCAAATAAGTACCGCCATTAGATGCAACCATTACGCCAACTTTATCCAAACTTTTGTTTTGTGCTTTATCGAATTCTTTATCTTCATCTGTTGAAACAAAACAAAAAACAGTTTTTTCTGGACGTTTATTTGAATCGTCAACTACTTCAGCAATTGAATAACTGCCTGTCATTTTTGGTGTAATAACGTACAAACAAAAATCGCATGATTCCCGTTGTCTTAATTCTTCTTGATAGCATTCTTCGGTCCAATCTGGAACAACTGGATTGAAATAGTCAATCTTAAGTTTTTTGATTAATTCATCACGCCATTTAGATTCATTACATGTGCCACCTAGGAACACTTTTTTGTTCCAAATTTGTTTTGCTTCATTCATATTTAATAGTTGTTTAAATTGCATTATTCTAAAGATTTCGGTTTTGTTATATATTGATACATATATTTTAAGAATCCGTCAATTACGTCTTTGCATTTTTTTCTTTCCTTTTCGTCGTTATCGAATACATGACCTCTATAATCGAAATAGTCAATGTATAAATAGAAAATATTGGATTCTTGATAGTCTTTAAACGGTGTTTTAATTTTACGTAAAATATCAGAATCGGAATATCCCATTCCTCTGAATTCTTCTACGCATTCAACCGCAAATGCCATCATTTCTTGTTTGCTTGACAAATATTTAAAACGGTTTGATGGGTCTTTACCTATTTTTCCTAAAATGTTGTAAAAGTCATAAGAATTTCTTCCCATTCGTATTTTATCTAATTGGCCTGCATGCGTTCTTTCATGCGCAAGAATTCTTGCAAGAACTGTTCCAAATTCATCATATAATTCTTCGTCTTCAAATGTTTCATAAAAATAATCTGCATAATCAACAATTATGTTGCCGTCTTGGTCAATTCGTGATTGAATCAGTCCGACTCTAGTCATATCATCAAATGCAGATTGTCCACTGTTACTTTCAAAAGAAACTAAAAAACTTCTAAATGCTTTATTTAAAATTGTTTCAACTTCAAGGTTTCCTAAATTTTTTTCTAAAATTTGAGATTTTAATTTAGTAAGAATCCGTGTAACAAATGATGTATCTGTAAATGGAAATTCTCGTTCAACTATGAAGTCATCAAATGCTGGTATTCTGTTTTTCATTGTGTATGTATATTTTTCTTTGTAATGGCACATGCAGTATAAATTTAAAAATTATCAAATTTCTTTAAATATGTCAATAGTTTTTTTACCTGCAATTTGATATGCACCTATTCTATGAAAACCATCAAGCAATCTATAATTTGAATCTACAACAATCGGATTTAATTTTTTATTGCTTTTTACCATTTGAATAAGATTTTGTATATGCTGTAATTCTGACTGTTCTCTTTTAATGGCATCTTTATAGTATTGTGTGCCATCATCTTCATCGAATAATCGGTTTAATCTGCGTTCTTGTTTCTTTAAAATATCAACATTTTTTTCTGACCAATTAATTTTTGAAATACTAACATTATCTATTTTTTGAAATTTTGCCGATGATTTTATTGATTGCCAAGTGTCGTCTGGTCTTGCACCATTTTTTTGCAAATCTATAATGTCAGAACTAGTGAAAATTTCATTCGACGATTCATTAATAAAGTCCTCTAACGTAGGAATTCTCTGTTTCATTTTTCTTTATGATGTTAAAGTTTTTTTCTTGCAAAATACAAAGTTCTTTTATTTTTGCAATATCTTCTTTTTCTAAATCAAACCATTCGCCGATAATGTTTTTATGTTTCATTGACCGTTGAATGGATCTTTCTAATTTCATTCCATGAACCGTTTCAAATTCAAATACAATATCCAGTAAAGATCCGTTTGCTGTCTGTAGTTGTCTCTTACGATTAGCCACGTCTTTGCTATAACCTATTTTGTATTTTTCTCCGTCTGTTATGATATATAAGCTTTCCATTATTTTTTAGTATTAGGTGCGAAAAATGCTCCGTATTTTGCATTTGGAAAATAATTTATAACTGAATCATCATTCATTACAAATTGTATGAAATCAACTCCACCATTGCCTTTTCTCCATTCCAACGTTTTATAAATATTAGAACCGTAAATGTCAAGTCCTTTAATTTTTGATTGACCTGATTTTAATAAATGTATTTGGTTCTCAGTTCCTGTGATGATAATTTCAGGCGCTTTAATTTCCTTGAGCTTTTCTAAACGGACTTGTTTGTTTTTGATAATGTAATCTAATACAGTTTCACGTTCTGTATTTTCTCTAGGAACAGATTTTGCTTCATTAACAAAATCATCAAAATTTGGTATTCGTTGATTCATTGTTACTTTATAATTTTGCATTTTATGATTGGTGTGTCTAAATATTCGTATGAATTATCAGTTATTATAATCTCATGATCACAATCAAAAACTACTTCTGATTCAAAATCATTCGGAAATCTGTAATATGTAGTGCCAGACGGAACTACTATTTGCAATATAACTGGTGATTCAAAATTTTCTTTGTTTTCTAAAAGATAATTAATGTCAAATGATGTTGACAGTATTCCTTTTTCTGTAAACTTTTTTCCTTTGCTTAATGAAAATGGAAAATCTTCAGAATCAATAATACGGAAAACCGTTACTTCTTTTGATGTTTTAAATAAGTCAATTGCATTTCCTACATCAGTTGCAACTGACCAATCATGCTCACTCATTTTTGAATGATCTGTTCGTAATTTTCTGTTTATTTCCTCAAATGCAAACAAGTTCTGTTTGTAAAATTTCAAACCAGCATTTGTAATTGCTTTTGTGCGTAATGCCGCGCCTTCATTAAAAACTTTATTGAAAAATGTAACTTGTGTTTTCTTGTCTTTTTCTTCTTGTGATTCTTGGCCCTTTGTTCTTTCGTAAATTGTTTCCATTGCATATTCCATTGCATATGCCTTAACCATGTTTGGGTCTTCAGGTTCGATGCCATGACGTTTATCATTTGCAATTATATGTTTTACGTTATCCTCAATCAATTTCTTGAAGTCGGGAAATTTATCGAAATACTTCATACGTTCAATATGCTTTTCTAGCGCAGCTAATACAAGTTCGGCAATTTTTTTGTTTTTTGCAATTTCATCACTATTTGGCGCAAACAATTTTATCATGCCATCAGCAACAATTTTAGCAGATGCAACGGTCATTGGAATCCATTCATAATTAGATTCAAATATAAAATCATCAAAATTTGGTATTCGTAGCTTCATTATTGAAAATTAAAATTTTGTACGTTTTTGACTATTTCTTTTTTGTAATTTGGCCAGGAATCACCTTTTTTAACATTGTATCGTAAATCTTGAAAGTTTGGCAAGTCATAAACATTCTTAACGCCTTCTCTTGCTTCATAATCATAATATAATCCGTTATACAAAACAAAAGCATGTGGTGCCATGCCGTATGGACCGTGACTTGATAATGCTTTACCAAATCCTTTTTCCTCTAAAAATTTTGCAACGAATGTACAAGAACTCATCGTAAATTCCATAGGATTCCAGGCTTGTGGATTTGGATGTCCATGTTTTTTGCAAAAATCATAAAACTCTTGGTTACCGCGCAGTCCTGCTAATAGTTCGCTAATCGAACCAGGTTCATATTTTATTCCTGCTTCAAACAGGAAATTGTCAAACGTAGGTATTCGTTGATTCATGATAAACTTTTTTTACTTTATGTATATAATTATATATTACATAAAAAGATTAGATAAATAATGAATCAAGAACTTGAAGATAAAATAAACGAATATATTGACATGTTCGTTAAAAATCATGGGTGGACAAATTTCGAGTTCAGGACAGGTCAAAAAGAAGCAATTATTGATGTTGTTGCAACATGCATGGGTGAAGAAAAAAAGATATATCTTATCGACGCACCAACAGGTAGCGGTAAATCATTAATTGCATTATGCTCCTCATATGTATTAAACAGATTCGGCAAAAAAGGATATATTCTATCATCAGATCTTGCATTACAAGACCAATACGAACAAGACGTATTGAAATTGCATTTAGGATTTGGAAGTGTAAAAGGTGTTGATAATTATCTTTGTACAGAAAACCAAGAAAAACATAGTCTTGGTGAATGTAAAATGAAGCACTTAAATTCAAATGCAACAAAACAACTACCATGTTATAAGGACTGCCCTTATTATTTTGCAAGAGATTACGCAAGTTTTACTCCAACATCAATATTCAACTATTCGTATTATTTGATACAAATGAATTACGTATTGGAAAAAATGACGGATTCGTCTCATGCGTTATTTGATGAACGTGATTTTATTATATGCGATGAGGCGCATAAAGTTGTTAACATTGTACAAAAACACTTTAGTCCTATTGTAAATGATAATACATATCCTATGCTTGAACGTTTACGAGGATTCCTTGCTGAACATTCAATGGCAGTTCCGTATAGCGGATATGAATTGAAAGAAATCATAAATAAAATTGTTGCTGAAGACGATAATGCAAAATTGTTTATTCATAACAGAATGTTTGAGAAAATGCTTCATTCGTTTGTTCAACACGCCGATGAAATAAAAAAATTCGTAGGAAGAAAATATGCTGGCAAATCAGTTCCAGCAGAATGGAGAAAAGGATTAAACTTGTGCGATGAATGCAAAGATCTACATTGTAAATTTGAAGATTATAATCAAATTATTGCGTCAACTGATATTAGAGCAATGATTAAAAACCAAAACGGTGCAAATATACAGTTTAATTGCATCAATGAAAAATACCTCATGAAAAAACATTTTCATGACAAAAATAACTTTGCTGTCATGATGACAGCAACGATGGGTGAACCTACGCTGTTTGCAAAAAGTATAAATGCAAACAATGCAAAGTATAGAAAAATACCTAGTACATTCAATTTTGACCGTTCGCCAATATTAATTTATCAAGGTGTAAGCATGTCGTTTAAAAATAAAGAAGTTGCTTTGCCAAAAATTGCAAATAAAATAACAGAAATTTTAGAAAAACACAAAAATGAGAATGGAATCATTCACACCGGAAGTTACACAAATAGTGTATACTTGAATGAAAACATAAAAAGTGATAGAATTATTTCATACATAAATAGTTCAGATAAAAAAAATGTTTTATTTGATTTTAGCAGTGCAAACAATAAAGTTCTAATGGGTCCCAGTCTATTAGAAGGATTAGATTTAGGAAATGATAAGTCCCGGTTTCAAATATTTGCAAAAGTTCCTTACCCATCGCTCATGGACAAATTCGTAAATGCGAAAATGAAGACAGATAAAGATTGGTACGCATGGATTACAATACTGTCGGTCTTACAGGGTGTTGGTCGTTCAGTTAGGAATGAAAACGATTACGCAACAACGTATATTCTAGATAGCGATTTTTTCAGGCTAATTACGCAGAATAGACATATGTTTCCTCAAGATTTTTTAGATAGATGTGTATATGTAAGATTTTAAATAACTTCAAAATAACAATGCGTATCTTTTAATATATAAATAAAAATCATGACAACATATATTAAAAATTGTTCGGTATGTAACAAAGAATTCAAAACAAATAAAAAAAGTGCACAATTTTGTTCCCGTTCTTGCATTGGCAAAGCAAGAATACAAAAAAATAAATTGCAAGATATTGCTTGCCCGATATGCGGTAAAATGTTTACGCCATATAGGAGAGTTGCGTGTTCGCGAAATTGCAGTATGAAAAAAAAATATGAAGATCCAATGTACAAAGAAAAAATGGAAATACATCTTAAGGATCCAAATAGATGGACTCATGAACTTCGTGCACGCGTTTCAGAATCTATGAAAGCTGTATCACATAACGCAAAATGGCGAGAGAATTTATCACAAAAATTATTATTATACAATAGTATAGAGGAGAACAAAATAAAAAGGGCAGATGCTTTGAATTACGGAGGTCGATATAAATGGCATAAATTCATATTGCCGTCAGGCGCTGTTGTGAAAACGCAAGGATACGAAAATAAAGCAATTTTATTATTGCTGTTATCTTATAATGAAGAAGATATAATAATAGGAGGAAAAGCTATACGCAAAGAACTTGGCAATATTTTTTATGTGTGTAATGAAAAAAAGCATTTATATGTGCCAGATATTTATATCAAGTCTTTGCATACTATAATTGAAGTTAAATCAGAATGGACATTTCAAAAAAATGAAGATATAAATGCGTTAAAAATGGCTGCTGTACTAAAATCGGGCATAAAATTTAGATACATGGTATTTAATAAGAAAGGACAATTAATATGAATGATAAACAAGTAAGCATAATATACACGAAGCTCATAAAAGAAAAAATCTTTCATGAGCTTCCGATTATTGAAAATATTTCTGAAGAAGATATAATTTTAGCATTGCAAAAAATGGTTCATTTAGGACTTGCTGTATGCAATGAGAAAAACGAATGGGAAATTACAGAAAAAGGTAAAACAATTTATGAAGTAATGTTTTAAAATTTAGGTTTTAATTCATCGCTTATTCTTAATGCTTCAGTATATCGAGGATCATCTGGGTATGCAGCAATAAGCATATTTATGCTATCTTTTATTAATGCAATATTTCTACTTGACGTAATTCCTCTGCCAATGCATGTATAACAAAAACCGTTCAATATTTCATCAGCTGTAAGTTGCGGATAATTTTCAAATTCCTTAATTTCATCGGAACTTGGCGTACGATATATCGTATATAAGAATATTGAAGGTTTGTCAGGATCTGCTTGGATCCCCATCTTTTCTAAGGCATCAATTGATTCGTTAATTTTATAATGCGACTTATAATGTTGCAAATCACTTGTTGATAGCATATCAGGATTTACATATGTTTCATTTGTTGACAATTTATCTAATTTTACGATATCTTTGTCTTTATATGCACCTATTATGTATTTTGATGATATATTTTGTTTAACAAGAACTTCGTTTAACGAAAGCCCTTTTCCTGCTATATACGAATACGGAAGTTTAATTATCAAAACAGTAACTGGTTCGTTTGTTTTAACAAATAATGAACCATAATAATATGCATCAGAATAATTAAAGCTTAATGAAATTTGATTACTTGTATTAAAGCCATGCGTTTTTTGATTTGTTTCTGCATTAGTATCAAGTCCGTTAAGCTTTATAGATGATAATTTCCCAGAAGCCGTCCCATGATATAATGTAATGATTCTATCATTAGATTCAAATAAGAAATCATCAAAAGATGGAATTCTGGTTTTCATATTAGAAGTTTAATTTTTTTTCATCACGCATTGTTTCGATAACATCTAATCCATTACCGCCGTACTTTGTATTGTTTCCGATTAGTCGGCCTTCTTCATCACGTCCTAAGTTTGTCCAGCCATCGTCAGTTAAAATCTTTTTTAATGTTGCTTCAATTTTAAATTCTGGTGGCGTCCATGTACTTACATCAGGTTTTTTCTTGAACAAATCAATAAAACTTTGCAATATGCCTTCGTTTACATGTTCATCAAATGTTGGTATTCTCTTTTTCATTTCTTATAATATTTTAAAGTTATCTAAATGACCATCATCTAGTTTGCGTAAAAATTCGTACCATTTAATTACATCAACATCTACAATAAATATATTTCTGTAACTGCCTATCAATCTATCATGTTCAAGAATTTTATACGATTTAATGTAACCTTCGATTCTTGAACACAATAATAAATTATTAGCATATTCATAAGTACTTGCTTTGAAAAAATCGTTAAAAATAATTTGAACTTTCATTTCGCCTGTTAGGTTTTTACCTGTATGCTGTTCTAAAAATTTCGATATTCTGAAACCATATTTTTCATTATTCCATGTGCCTTCATTTACATGTTCATCAAATGTTGGTATTCTTTTATACATATTTTTTAACATATTTTATATAAGTTTCATCGGAAGGGCGATGTCCCATGTTTTCAGTAATAAATTCATAGTTTCTTGCGTTTTCCTTAAACCATTGTTTAAGTTTCCATGAAATAACGATATCATCATCTTTGCCTGAAACAACATAAATTGCAGGATTATATTTGCCTTTTCGAACTTCTTGTTTTTTGATGCCTGATGTTGTTTCGATTACCGCGGGATTGAATAATAAAGCAGGAACATCAAGTAATGATGCTAAATAATATCCAAAGTATCCGCCCATTGATGAACCGACTATTAAATCAATATTTGCATTTTTATACGTTTGGTATGTTTTTTCAAACAATCCTTGGTTATGGTCATAATCCATTTCAGGCGTTAATAAATTATAATCTGCAGATAATACTTTTAATCTTGGAGGATATACTGATGATTCATATCCGTGAAGAACTAAAACGGTAGGTTTACCGTTATCAAGTCCTTCTGTAACAGATTCCTGTACAATAGGTTTTCCTACTAATATTTTTGCATGAACGCCGCCTGCAATTTTTCGTGTATACCATCCATCACCAGGCATTGAAGGATTCTCAGGATTTTTGCCATAAAACACAACATCGCTTTTACCAAGTACTGCTTTAATTGCATCGGGATTTGATACAATATGAACATGATATTTATTGATAAGAATTTCTGCTAGTTTTTCAGAAACCTCAGCGTATTTACCAGGTTTGCTCATATCTTCAGCAAATTTAGTAAGATAATCAGTTTTTGATACCTTTGTAACATCATGACCTGCAACTGCTGATTTATAACCGTATGGTGTTACTTTATAACCTTTCACAACATTAAAATCGGGATTATTATCATTATCCATTGCAACCCAATAAGTCCATCCAGCATCAAATACGTCATCTGGTTTTTGAACTTTCAAGTGACCGCCAGGAACATCTTTATATGCAGTTTGAATCAATTTATAAAAATCATCTTCCAAATCGTCATAATCTTTTGGATTAACTTCAAACCATTTATGTTTTGGATGTGGAATTTTATCTGGTGTTCTTTCGAATAAAAAATCATCAAACGTAGGTATTCTATTTTTCATTTATCTTATTATTTTGATATTGGTGAAATAAATTTCATTAAGTCTTTTGGAATTAATGTTTCTAAATCTATGATATGACAATTAACTGTCTCAGGTTTTTTTGGCAAAATATCGAATACTGCAAATGATTGTGCACCATACGGTAAATCTTCGGAATCATATGCCAATTCTTTCTTATTCTCAAGTTTATCTAAAAGTTTAAGCAATTCATTCCATTGAGAAGCAGAGCCAGAGAATTTATAAACAGTAGTAGTGCAAAATTCATTCAATTTTGATTCATTAATGTGTTCATCTAAAGTGGGTATTCTTTTTTTCATTATACTAAATAATTTGTTTGAATGTTTTCAATAACTGCTACCATGAAATCGCTTAAATCATCTGGATTTATTTGATGACTTTTCATATAAGTATCAAATAAGTTATTTTTTGTTCCTAATTTCAAAACTTCTTGACAGAACATTTTTGCTTTGAAATGTAAGTCTACAGTTCCAACAGCTTCATTAGTTTCTTCTGGCTTTGCTGAAAATTCTTCAATTGTTGGTATTCTTCTTTCCATAATATTAATAATTTATTTTATATATTCATAAAAAAGTATCGTAAAAAATTGCTATTGCTTAAATAATGTTGTATATTTGATTTTAATTAATTGATAAAAATAAAACATGATTACAGCAGAAGATATAATTTGGAATTTTAATTTTGACCTTAACAAATGTGGATTTAATGACGTTGAAAAGGCAGAAGAAATCGAATTAGAATATGTAAATGATGCTAATCAGTATCTTACATGTAATGAGTTATCTAATACATTATCCGAAATTGCAGTTATAATGTCTAACTTTAAACAAAATTGCTAATTATGAAAACAAAAGTAAACTTCAGAATTGATTTGCAATACTCAATACCGAATGCATTAGTTCTTACTCGAAAACAAGATTACATAAAAAACGATGCAAGTAAAAGATTATTGAATGGTTCTTTATGGACTTGTTTTGAAATGTCATTCAAACCTAACTCAAAAGACAATTTCATGGATTTATCTAATGAAATTTCAAATACTTTTTGTTCTGATAAGTTCCAAAAACTTCAATGGCTTATATCTGAATTCCAAAGATGGATGATTGCAATTGATGATTGTAAAAATCTTGCACCAAGTCATTTAAATGACCCAACAATTAATGCTGATTCATTAATACATTCAAAAGGAACGTGGGAATGCCATAAAATAAACATAATAAATAATCCGAGTGCAATCGAAAAAAACGAGGAATTGATGCTAGCAAAAATTGATGAATTTGTCAAAGAAGGATTAGAAGAATACATAACAATTCGACCATCATTTGAATGCTGGAGTTATTACCATGGTGATATTGATTGTGACAATATGAAACCATCTGAATTTGTTGCACACCGCAGAGAAATGTTAAAACTTAGAAACTAAAATAATATGGAAGATTTATTTATCGGTTGTTGCCTTATTGCAATCCTTCTTATTCAATTTTTACATATTTTGTTTACGCCAGTTTACCCGTCCGAATCTATGAAGAATAGAGAAGACATTAGAAATTTGGTTGATTCGTTATAAAATAATCAAGAAAACCATTGCTATTGCACAAAAAATGTTGTATATTTGATTTTAATTAATTGATAAACAAATTTATGGAAACAGGTGAAAATTTAATCGGAAAAGTCCTTGATATTTCAGAAATATCAAGGTTTGCAAAATTCGTAAAAGTAATGAAAATACGAGATTCCATTTTCGAGAAAGGTGTTAAAACATATCATGTTCGTAAATGTTCAGCAAAAGGAAAAGAATTCGTTGATGAAAACGGTTTTACTTGCAAATTTATAGATGAAAATATTGCAAAAGGCATTGTTACTGTATACGAATCAACATATGCTGAACCTGTTGCAAATCAATCAATTACTGGCACTCCAATAATTGGTGAAACTTATTTATCACCTCGTTATTATTCATCAAAACGAATAATTCTGCATCCTGGTAAACTTATAAACATTGCTGACCATAAATTATATTTTGAAAGTATCATTGATGGCAAAACGTATATTGTCCCGATAGGAACAAAATTAAAATCAAATGTTTCTCCATGGTTCAAAAACGAATTGAAAAAAGCAACTGATGATTATAATATTGCTAAAGATTATTTAATCACAATTCGCAATAAATCTGCAAAAAACGGCATTGAATTAACAACAAGTATTAACTAAAAACTTTTTATTATGTCTAAATTTATTGTTTCCGAATTTCCATCTGTAAAAGTTACAACGCCTTCAGGCAATAGAGATATTACCGAAATTCTTGCTGATATAAAAAACGGCAAATTTAAGAATCTTGTTGAACCAATTTTCAAAGAAACCGATAAGAAAAAACGAGAGGACCTTAAATACAAGTTGCCACTTTTTACGCCAACAGGACAATTCATTACCCGTTCTATAAACGGAATGGCTGAATATAATGGATTCATTTGTCTTGACATTGACCATGTTGAAAATGTTGAAGATTTGAAAAAAAGAGCAACAAAACTAAATTACGTTTTTGCTGCTTTTATCACGCCGTCAGGAAATGGCTTAAAAGTATTGATTCCAACAACAGCAACAAAAGAAACTTATAAAGAAACTGAATTGAAAGTATCTGCTGCATTTGCAATTGATGCTGGTGGAATTCGTGATAAACATTGTCACGATATTGCAAGAATTCAATATGTTTCTTACGATCCTGAATTATATTTAAACGAAAATGCAAAAGTGATTTTTTAATGGAAGGAATAATAAAAGACAGTTACAGTGCTGCAGTATTAGGTGATGATGGGGTAACATATTTTATTGATAGTGTAAGAGGAATTGATGGCGAAGGTTATCCGCAAGTATTAATAGATGCAAAAAACGTAGGCGGCCGAGGATATATGCAACGGCAATCAATAAAACCGTATATTGGCATGAAAGTTAAATTTGTTGTCTCACAAACAGGTCATGCATATAATTTTGAAATATTAAGTAAAACTAATTGAAATTTCTGTATATAAAATAAAATTTAAAATTGAAAGATATGCCACAAGTAAGAACATTTATTTTAAAATCAAAATTTCCTGGCGGATATAACGTAGGAGACATGGTATCAGATAGAGGTGTAGGCGTATGGTACTGGAACACAACATCAGCACCATGCATGTTTGACCCAACAAAAGAACCACATTTCTTTGTTGAATTTGCAATGCCAAAATATAAAAAAGGCGATTCTGTTTACTTAAGACCTGACAAGGTTAAAGTAATAGGTAATGGAATAGGTGAAAAAACAGCACTTATTGTTCAAGAAGTATTGCAATCAACAACGCCTGGTGTTCCTCATAAGTATTCACTTAAAAATGGAACTAAGGTAATATGCACTGTTATCGAAGATAATATTCATATACCAACTTTTTATTGGTTTATCAATTCTAGTGGTAAAGTTTGTCAAGATACTTACGTTTCTGACGATTATAAAACAACGTATCGTAAAAGAACAAACAATTTCTTTAAAACAAAGGAATCTGCCAATTTATCATTAGACAATGTAATGAACCCTAAAAAACGTTAGAATGGAATTAAATATAAGCATAAGCAGTTCATGCGAACATATTATAAATGCAGCAGAAGAAATTGATGTTATTGAAAACTTTTTCTTTGATGAAAAAATCGAAATAACAGCCGCATCAATTGTTGCAAAAAATGCGCATAAAATTAAAGCAGTTTATGAATTAAGTAATGACTTTACTGTAACTTATGAAGTTGGTGTTAATGTACGAGATGAAATATTTTATCACATGGAAATACTTGATGCTGATGGCGTTGCATTTAAAACAATAAAAGTCAAAACAAATGATGAATTGGAATTACCTGATTTTGATTCATTAACAGAACGGGTTTTGTCTAAAGCATTAGGAATTATAATTGAAAACAATTAAGAATATGACAGTATACGGAACAGAATTGTACAGACAAGCAGCAACGAATAGAAGTATTGAATTACACATATTAAAAAGTTCATTAATTTATAGCTTTTATGCGCACATACTGAATATGCCATGGACTTATTCGGATGACTATATTATAAAAGTACGAGATATTGTAACTTTGCCATATTCTATTTATAAGTTTCATAAAAATGGAACATGTACGCGATTGATTGAAGGAAGCGAGAATAGCTATTCGTTTATAGTTAAAGACAAATTTCCAAAATCAACAATTGGATATAGAATGTATATGTCTATAAAAACCATTTTAAAATATCGTATCGCAAACACAGTAGGCGAAGTTGCAAAGTTAGAGTACAAAAGAATGTATGATGTTTTCGATAAACGTTGTAAATTCGTTGTTGGACCTGATATGTATCATGTCATAAAGTATTATTTATCAAAAGTTGATGGCTTTGATTCAGATACATTGTTACCAGATGTTGAAGATTTGAATATTTATGAAAAAGCATGTATTGATTATAAAGGAATCCCAGTCAAGGTTGAATCTGCAAGTTTATACGGACAACTTGGTCTTAATCAAGATGATATTGATGAAAATCTCAGAACGCAAAGATTAGAACAACAAAAGAAAACATTGGACGTATCATTTAATACAGTAAACAATGAACAACCGAAAGTTGTTGAGGATGATGTAATTGTTTCAAATGATATTGTGAAATTAAATGTAACGGTTGAAGACGTTGTGAAAAGCCGTTCATATAAAGCAATGTTATGGATTGGTGATGAATGCGTAAGAGAGTATCCTGAAAAAAATAATCGAGATGAAGCTTTAAGAATCGTTTCGCAAGATATTGCAAAAATGAAAATTGTAGTTCACGAAATTTATCAAAAATAATTGCCAAAACTATTGCTATTGCATCATAAATGTTGTATATTTGATTTTAATTAATTGATAAAAACATTAAAAATCACTACTTATGACAATAATTGAAAATCCAAAAATCCGTCAATCTTATTTAAAAGATTTTGAACTTTTTAGAGAAACTGGTGCTTTTAACTACGCAAAAGCAATTGGTTTGCATGTAACGTTGATTCCTGCAAATAAATGGAAAAACATCAGTACAACTATTGAAATGGAAGATACTACAATCAAAACAAAATCTGTAAAATGGGTATTTACTGAAAAAAAACGGTAAAATTTGGGTGCATAAAATTTATGGCGATAAAACATCAATTGCAAAAAATTCATCAAGAATGAATTTATCGTTAAAATTTCCAATTGCAGACGGTCGCAGGTCAAAACCACTTGTAATTATTTGTCACGATACATTTACCGCTGCATTTTATGATATCGTGCATAAAATTTATGCTGAACGTAATAAAAAAGATGTTGACGTTGAATTGTGAAAATTGTTACTACAACAACATAACAAAACATTAAGAACACCAATTATCGCAAATAACATTAAATTAACGTTACAAGATACATACTGTATTGATACTGTTTATAAAGAACGCGTTCGAGTTGGGATTGACCCTTTCATTAGTTCAAATTTATTAGGAACCAAAAAAACAGCGTTGAAACATATTAATGAATCCGCTACAAAATTATATCAAGGATTACAAATAATTACGGTTGACGCATTCAAGGATAATGTTGAACTGCAAAATACTATAGAAAATTTAGAAAAAAGAATTGCTGAATTAAAAAAACAAATGGCATAACATGAAATACTTTTTACTTGGCGCTGTAATCGGCGATGTTGTTGGGTCAACAAAGGAATGGAAAACTGATATCAGCCCAGAGTTCAAATTTATAACAAAGGCAAATCGTTTTACAGATGATACAATTTTAACATTGGCTGTTTCTGAAGCTTTATTGAAAAACCGTCCATTTGATATGATGATTCAAAAATATGCTAGAAAATACCCAAGAATGGGATACGGCGGAATGTTTACAAAATGGGCAAATACTGCCGGTGATAGAGCTGCGTACAACAGCTATGGAAATGGTTCAGCAATGCGTGGGTTATCAATTCCGTTATTTTACAACGATTTGCCAACAGTTTTAAGACAAGCTGTAAAACAATCATCATGCACACATAATCATACAGATTCGCTTGACGCTGTAATGCAACTTGCTCATGTAACATTCATGGCGCGAACTTGCAAAGATAAATCTGAATTGTACAAAATGTTGAAATCAACATATGGTTATGAATACAAAAAACCAGGTGATGTTGATACACGTAAAAATTCTTTACATTCGATAACAGGTGTTCATGAAGCATTCAATTGTTTCTTTACTGGAAATGATTTTACCGAAGTACTTAGAGAAAGCATTATGCATGGTGGAGATACCGATACATTGGCTGCAATTGCTTGTGGCCTTGCATATGTGTTTTATGAAAAATTGCCTAATGAATTAGCAGAACGCGTTTTGCGAATAATTCCAGAAGAATTCCGTAAAATTATCAAAGAATTTGCAAAAATAACTGAAGGAAAAAAACTTGTTGAAAAATCTGTAACATTATTTTAACTTTTTTTGAAAATAATTTCATTTTCTATTGCTATTACATCAAATATAGTTTATATTTGATTTTACATATAATTTAACCAATTCTTAAACAAAATGAAAAAACTATTCCTTTTATTGACGGGATTTTTTATTGCAATCGCAGTAAACGCCCAAGTGTACTCAACGTACAACTCTACTGCCGCTGGCGAAATGTCAGTGAAATTTACTACTACAACAGTTACCGATTTAATCGTAACTGGTCCTATTGATTACCGTGATTTTGTGTTCATGACAACAATGAAAAATCAATTAAAGACAGTTGATTTATCAAATGCTAACATTGTTGAATATAACAGTGGAACTAAAATTTATGCAAATAATGCACTCCCCGACAGTGCGTTTTATCGGTTTGTCATTACTTGGATTAAATTACCGCAATCATTGACAGCAATCGGAAAATACGCATTTTATCAATGCACATCGCTTAGATGGTTAGCTATACCAAAAAATGTAACGTCAATCGGTTCATATGCAATGTTCACGTTGTGTGGAACAAAAGCATATAGGAGTTTCATTTATCTTTTCTCGAAAGTCCCTCCTACAAATTTAACGTATAGTACATATACTGTCAGTTATTATGTTCCGTTCGGTTCATTGCAATTGTATAAAAACTTGGTAACTATCCCCGCATCTACGTACATATTTGAAATGAATGGCGTATTATTGACAAAAACGGTTGATACAGTGCCAAGTACTTCTGCATCATATGATAACACATTTACAGGACAAGGCGATTGGACAGCAACATCAGATTCGCCATGGATAACTATTAATAATTCAACTGGATTGGATGGCGGTACAGTTTCATATACGTTATCAGCAAATCATACTACATCAAAAAGAACTGCAAAAATTGTAATAGCAACAACACAATTAACTACCAATTCAACTAGTTATGCGGATACAATAGCAGATACTTTGACAATTGTGCAAGAAGGCGAAAGTCCATACATATCCGTTACATCAAATACTATTAATATTGTAAATACAGCAAATGTTACAATTGATGCAAATGTACAATGGACTGCTACATCTGACCAAACATGGTTAAGTTTAACAACAAATGGAACAACTATTAACTTGATTGCATCTGTAAATCCAACACTTATTGACAGAACTGCAACAGTTACAATTAAAGGAAACGGCATTGCTGACCAAATCATAACAATTACACAACCTGCAGGTATCGAATATATTGACCTTGTTTCAACGACTGCAACAATTGATTACACAAAAAACAGTACGGTATCTTTCAATGTATCATCAAATGCAACATGGACTGTTGAATCAAATGATTCTTGGTTAACCACAAGTAATTTGCAAACAAATGGAAATGGAACAATTGAATTTAAAGCAATTGAAGAAAACCCAAATGTAACCACTCGAACTGCTACAGCACATATTCTTTATTCAATTAAAGGAGTTCCCGCATCTAAAACATTAACGATTATACAAAAACCAGGCAATGGCACAATAACAATTTTGAAAGATTCTATAAGTATTGGTAAAGATACTAACAGTATTGCAACAGTAACAGTTACTTCAAATACTTCGCTTTATCCAATTTCATCAGAACCATGGTTAACTGCAGCAATCACAAATTCTGTAATTACATTTACTGCACAAGCAAATCCAATGTCAATACCCCGACATGCAAAGGTTACTGTTTGGGCAGGAAATGTAAAAGATTCAATAATTGTTACCCAAGAACCTGCTGATGTTATTATAACAATTGATACAGCAACAATTGTCTTATCAAGTTCATCGAATTTTAAAAATCTGTATGCAATATCAAATGCAGGTTACATACAAGTAAATTCTGACCAAACATGGTTAACTGTAACTACTGTTGGCAATCAAAACTCAATATCATTTACCGCAAGCGCAAATACGACAAAAACAAAGAGAACTGCTAAAATCACAGTATATGCGGCAGATGAGGTAAAACCTGTAGGCAACGTATCAAAAACAATCATAATTATTCAAGCAGGAATTGAAGATACTACATCGGTTGGAGATACTACGGCCGTTGGTATTATTACAAATGAAATTTCAATATATCCAAATCCTACAACTGATTATATTAAAATTAAAAATATAGGAACATCTAAAGTAAAAATTATAGGTGCAAATGGTGTTTCTGTAATAGAAAAAGAAATTACAGATGAAGAATCAATTAATGTTGAAAATTTATCTGCTGGATATTATATTGCAATAGTTAACGGAAATACATTATCATTTATAAAAAAATAATATGGAAGAAATCAAAGTAACAAACTGCCATAATTGTCCGTTTGTTTATAAGCATTTTATAAAAGGTTCTGGCTCAATGTTTCAAATTTCGTGTAATCATAAAGATACGTTAAATGAAGGTAGTTATTTTAAGTTACTTGCTTATCATAACGATTCAAATGTTGAACCTACAATCAAACACGAAATTTTTGAGGAATGTCCATTAAAAACTAATTCATTTTTGATTCTTTTATCTGGCGAAAACGATTCAAAATTACCAAAGGAAATAAATGGTATGATTGACGAATTGGTCGCAATGTATCCTGACATGGTTTCAAGAGGCGGTAAAAATAAAACGATTGAATTTGTAAGCGGAAATCCAACATACGACGATATCATTGTTTTCGAGGCAGGCGTACGAGGACCTGCTGATTGGTTCTATTACAAAGAAGGCAAATTTTATCATGGTGCATACACCGGATATAAAGAATCATACACAATTGTTGAACTTGCATATTATATTAATAACGTTAATAAAAATAACATAAAATATCATGAATCATAATCTCGACAGAAACACAATACTAGGATTGCAATTGCATGTAATCCTTGATGACATCGAAAGATTGAATAAACTTGAAACAAAACCGATTGAAGCAAAGTTCATGAAGTTCGATGAAGAATTTGGTGAAATGACAGCTGAAGCATTGAAGTACTTAGGACATACTTATAAGCCATACGATAAAGAACACTTAAAGGAAGAATTGGCCGATGCTTTACAATGTTTATTAAGTATTTATATCGAACTTGGTGAAAAAACCGGAATTGATATTGTAAATGATATCTTGCCAGAAATTTTGCATAAAAACAAAAAATGGGAAGCAAAAATAAAAGAATATCAAAATAACATTAACGTATACGACCAAGATATCGAAATAACGCAATTGCCAATTGATATTAAGCATTCAATTGAAAATCTTATACACGCATGTCCTAACACAGTTTCATGGGGTGGAGAAAATTGCACGATTAAATTTGTTTCTCAAGGTTCAACTAAAAATGACGTTGTTATTTTTCAAAAAGGCTTAAAAGGTCCTGCTGATTTTTTCATATGGACAGAAAAAGGTTTTAAACATGGCGGATACACCGGCAATAAAGATAAATATAATCTTGGACAATTTAAAAGAAAAGTAGTTGACATTCATATAAATAATACAAAGTAATATGGGAATCATAAATGGTGAAAACGTTACAAAAACGTATGAAATTAAGAAGAAGCAATTAGCTGAATTAATTGCTGCAGATCTTAAAGTACCGGTAAATGAAATAACAATTGAGTTTGTTCAATGTGATGTATCAAATGATCGTTTCGAAAGAAATCCTCGGTACGAAGTAACAGCAATAAAAGTAATTCACAAGCCAACAGGAATATCATGTTAAAAATTACGGTAAGTACTGAAGCAGAAAAAGAAGAAATACTTCGACAATCTGAATACGTACATGATTTTATGGTTGAAATACCTTATCGTACGTGGTACGGCAAAAAGAAGTACAAATATTGCAGTTTAGATTCGCGAGAATGCGGAACTTTAATGCATCTTTATATGGCACCTGAGTTTATCGAAGTTGTTCCTATTTCAATCGAAAATGAAACTGCCTAGAAAATTAAAAAAGAAGTACATTAAATGTCTTGGTCGTGGAACATACCAAGGTATAATGAATGGCTATTTAACGATTGAAAGATATAATAAAAACAGAGGAATCATTACAAAATATGCAAATATCGAATTAGCATATCCGTTAATTGCATATCAGTATAATCCGTATTACTCATTAAAATTACCTAAAACTATTAAGGATTAATGTATACAAATATTATACATTAATCCTTTTATTTTTATGAAATTAATAAAACCTTCTTACACAATTACTACTCCAATAGATGGAGAACAAATTCTAAAACAAATTGAAGTTGCTGCTCGCACATGTTATAAATCCGAAGGTCGAATTGAACATGGAGAAAATGGTGAAGCTATTTCTGCTAGAAAATTAATCAAAGGTGTTCTGCTTTCAAAAGGTCATGAAGCAATGCTTGAATTTGGTGGAATGATATCTGTTAAGTTCACTTGTGATCGTGGTGTTTCACACGAACTAGTAAGACATCGTATTGCAAGTTTTGCTCAAGAATCAACACGATATGTTGATTACTCTGACGAACAAAAAAATGGTGCTGATATTCAATTTATACTACCGCCATGGGTTGATGAAATTCAATTAGGAATTCATGACAGTAAACTTATTGCAAAACAATTTGCAGAAATACCCGAAGAACAAGAATTTACAGATAAAGATTACAATGAACTTGTATTTTTAAATGCAATGGCAACTGCTGAAATTTCATATCAATCTTTATTAAAACGTGGTTGGAAACCTCAAGAAGCAAGAGCGGTATTGCCAAATTCATTAAAAACAGAAATCAATATGGCATGCAATCTTCGTGAATGGAGACATTTTTTCAAACTTCGTTGTTCTACCGCAGCACATCCACAAATGCGTGAATTGACAATTCCGTTACTTGAGGATTTCAAAAAACAAATTCCAATTATTTTTGATGATATCACATTCTAAAGAATACGTGATATCGCGATTCTAAAATAATCAAAAACCTTGACTACGATTGCTTTTAGTGATATTAGTCAAGGTTTTTCAGTTTAAAAATATGAATATATAACAAAAAACAAAAATTATAGATGTCGAGAAAAATAGGAATTACGGAACATGGGGATGCTGCATTTGACCATCGTTGGATTAAATGGGTATCTGAAAAGAATCCCGCAATCATTATATCTAAAAACCCTAAAAAAATATATGAAATTATAAGCGAACTTAATGTACCTTATAATATTATTGTGCATTGTACAATAACAGGAAATGGTGGAACTGCTTTAGAACCTAATGCACCATCCGCAAAAGAAAGTTTAGAATACCTTTATAAATTTGTTGAATTATTAGGTCCGCAACGTGTTGTTTTAAGAATTGACCCGATAATGCCAATATCCAATTATATGTATAATTCGATAAATGTGTGGAAAGAGGCAAAAGCAAATCTTAAAGAAAACATGTGTAGAGTAAGAATATCGTTTTACGATAACTATCCACATACGCAAAAAAGAATTGAAGAAAAAGGTTTTCAATTAAAATACACATCTTTCAATTTACCTTTAGATATAAGAAAAAGAATATGGCGAGAATTTGAAATGCCAGCATTATGTGCAGAAGAAGGATTACCGTCAACACCTTGTATATCAGAATTGGATTGTCAAATTCTTGGAGTTGAACCTGGAAAACCAGCAGGATACCAACGAACTACTTGTCATTGTTTAGATAATAAATTTGAATTGTTGAATAGTAGAGCGCAATGTGCACACAAATGTCTTTTTTGTTATTTTCAAAAAGATCATAAAGGCGCAAAAGGATTATTTTAAGTTTTATTTGTGAATATATAATAAAATAAGTTTTATATGAATAGAAGAATACCAACGATTGAAGAATACATTAATGAAAATCAAAAAATTAATGTATTAAATGAAGCAAGAAATACCGATGTCGATAATGCACTTATAAAGTATCTAAGTAAAATTTTAAAAGGATTAAGTCCTATAAAATTTGGTCCTGATACATATGATATCATTAAAAAATTTGTATCAAATGAAGCAAAAGGCCATGGATGGTTTTCAGAAATTTTGCAATCGAAAAGTTACACGAAAGCACTAGACAGACAATGGGGTCCTTCTTCATTTAATGGCAAATATACATTTTATATAGATAGCAATAATGATATAAAAGTTATTACAACTGATAGAATTGCAGGAACAAGTGTTGATTTGGAATATGATAATGGCAAATGGATAGGATGGAATGATATCGAATCTTATATGTATGAAAAAATGCCAGAAGCATTCAAAGATAAATGGTTTGAAGTATTTATATACACTGACCCATATAAAGGTTGGGTTATGGCGGAACTGTTGAATTTGTGCAAGCGCCAACAGAAGAAATTGCAAAAACAAAGGCAAAAACAACAGATTGGATTAGCAATGGCGTACAAGAAATTGACCAAGCCAGAATGAAAACTCGTATTGCTGAAATAAAACAAAAAGCAGAACACTATGCTGCATTATACGCAAGCTTAACAAAATAAAGTAATCATGATAAAAGATTTTAAAGAATTAATCAATTCAGAAGTTCCAAACGAACAAGAAAATCAAGAAGAAAAATTCAAAACGTTTGATGCATTCATAACAACAGATGAGGAAGCTGAAACAGCACCTGCGCCAAAAGTTGAAGAATCGACAATTACAAGCATAACAAATGGCAAAGGAATTATCGAATGGCTTGAAAGAAAACTTGAAAAAGATGAGACTGTCATTTTATCAATAACGAAAAATGCAAATAACATATACACGTGGTCAGACGTTACAGGCGAATAATATGAAAAGAAGAATACCTACAATCGAAGAATTCATCAATGAATCAAATTCATCTAATTTTAAAAGAGGTGATAAAGTAAAATTAACAGATGCTGCATATAATGAAGTCCAAAAAAGTGAGCATACAATGTTAGGTTCCGCAATTGCAGGATTTAAGAAATACCCAATTGGACAGATTTTTATTGCAGATGGATATGATGGAAGTAACTTACGAGTATACGCAATTGAAGATAGTTCAAAAGATATTCGTTCTTTAAATTCATCGAGATTTGAAAAAGCTTAAAAAATAAAATTAATGTCATACTTATCTAATATCGTAAAATTAGGATATACTCGATTTGTCAAACAATTAATGGATGACGCTGCAAAGGATAAAGTTAAATCTTTAATCAAATCGGGACGTGAAGATGGTTTTCCAGATGACGAAAAGATAAAATTTACAACAGGCGAAGTTGTTGCAAGAAATTTAATACCTTGTCAAAAACAACTTTTACTTGAATCGTCAATTAAGCATTCATTAGCAGGTAAATCTTTAGATAGTTTACATGATATGCTTAAAGGCCGTGCGGCTGCAATTAATAATTCACCAGTTGTTACATTAAACGGTAAGTACATTATTGATGGCCATCACCGATGGGTTGAAGCATATATTGTTAATCCTAATACTAGAGTTATTGTTAACGATATGAAAATAAATGTTGAACCTATTGAAGCATTAAAAATTATTCAACTCGCAATTGCTGCAAATTCAAATAAAATACCAACGTCGTCACCTGAAGGAACAAATCTTTATGACATGTCTGAAGAAGCGTTTAAATCATACGTAAAGAAAAACGTAACGGAAACTGTTTTGGATGCATACACAAAAAGTAAAGATGAACTTGCAGATTACATGTGGAATAATGTTTTATTGTTGAGAAAATCAAATCAACCAATTAAAGATGCACCTGACAGAGTTTATATGCCACAGCCTGCAAAAGCACCGGGTGCAATAGATGATTTAGAAAAAGGTGTAATTGATTTTAAAGAGCCATTTGCAAAAGAAGAATCAGCAAATCCAATTAAGAAAAATCTAATACCAACTTGGGATGAGTTTGTTTCTGAAAATTATGGTCCTGAATCTGAATTATCGAAATATGTATTTCCATGGTCAAAATATAATACGTTTCTTTTAGATAAATCCATTGCACGTAGTTTATCAATAAAAACTGGAAAGAATTATTCATTTACGTACGGCGGTAAAGAATACACTGGATATTTTAATGACACAACGCCGAAAAGCGAAAACTACATGTTTCACAAGGAATAACGAAATATAAATTCAAATAACTGATAAGCAAGTAGGAAACTATTTGCTTTTCTTGTATATAATATATAAATAAATTTTAGTATTGACTGTATGAATCTTAAAATTGCTATTGTTGGTTCAAGATCTTTTAATGATTATGATAAATTGAAAAGTGTCATGAACACTTTAAAAGAATATTATAAAGATCATAAAATAACAGTAGTATCAGGTGGCGCAAACGGCGCAGACAAATTGGGTGAAAAATGGGCTAATGAAAATTCGTTAGAAACATTAATTTTCATACCATCTTGGGATGATTTATCACATCCAAATGCAAGAATATTAATCAACAAGTGGGGTAAACAATATGATGCAAATGCAGGAATGCGAAGAAATAAAGATATTGTTGATAATGCCCATATTGTTATTGCTTTTTGGGATGGCGTATCATCAGGTACAAATGATAGTATAAAATATGCTAAAAAAACAAAAAAACCTTTAAAAATATTTAAAATATGAGATACATTCTATTATTCGTTCTTTTGTTTTTGTCTTTAAATTTAAAATCTCAAGATTGCAACGGATATTGGAATACATGCCATAATGATACTGTAAATAATTATCATGACAGTTATCAATTGGTTGTGAACGATAAAGGACAAGGCGTAAGTAAAAGTGCGAATATTTCAGATGTTGAAATACTTGAAACAGTATTTGACATTTTTTCTGGCAGAGATTATAGAATGAGCATATGCTCAAGTTATGAATATATGCCTATATTAAGATTATATGAATACGGAACAAATAATGTAATATACGATAATTCGCAAAACGATTCAATTCTTGTATTTGAATTTGAGCAACGATTTAACATGAAAATTAAAGCTGTTGTTTCTATTCCGCAAAGTAAAAAACGTAAAGTATCGAATCTTATTGTCGAAAAACCTAAAAGATATTGCATTGGATTCAAGTTGGAGTCAATGATAACACGAAAATAATTACTATATGAAAAAGATTCTTTTAATTTTAATGTTTGCTTTTATAACATTATCATCATTCGGTCAAAAAGTTGATACCGTTATAACTACTGATATTTATAAAAGTTACTTCAGTTATGATGCAAAAAATCCCTTGTTTGTTGTTTACAAATTATATCATGGCGGTGGAACATGCAGTAGAGCAGATGAACATTTCACATTTAAAACAGATGGCATTAAAACAGGACAGTCAAATAAAAATTATTCGCATTCAGGTTATGACATAGGTCATATGGCAAACGCAGAAGATTTTGCATATAACTGTCAATATGAAGAAGAAACGTTCAGATTTTATAATGCATTACCTCAAACTGTTGAATGCAATAGAGGACACTGGAAAACTATTGAAACAAAGGTTCGTAAACAGTCACAAAACGATTCGCTATTAATAATTTGTGGCGGGTTTTCTTTTGAACAAAAAGACAACATAATAGTTCCTGCTTTTTGCTATAAGATAATTAAGAATCTCAAAACAGGAAAGATAACATGCTATATTTTCAATAACGATGATTCAAAATTATATGAAGAAATTCCATACGAAAGATTAATTGCAAATATTCCGTATGCGTACGAAATTAAAAAATTGAAATTACTTAAAAATTAAAAATATGCAATTGACAGATTCTTGTTTTACAAAATCTTTTTATATGATGGGGCAGTCGCTTAAAGGCTGCCTTAATTGTTCATACTGCCGTCTAACAGGTAAAGAGCAATCGAAATATGAAAAATTACCATCATCAATTAATCCACTTTTCAGACAACTTCCTGTTGCTGTAAATTTATTTTATGGCGACCCTTTATTGCAAGTAGAAAAGACAATTGAATACTTGCGAGCATTAGAAGCCGATAATCACAAAGGTCCTGTTATCATAATAACAAAAGGTGAAATTTGGAAATTTCCAGATATTAAGTTTGACCTTGATTTACATTTTGCATTTTCAACATTTGGCATAAATTCTAAATACGATGGCGGTTCATTAAGAACACTTAATGCAAATTTGTCAAGCATGAAAAATGATAGGATTCATAAATATCAGTATTCAATCGAATTTAGACCTGTTATAAAAGGCATTAATGATTCTCAAGAAGCTATTGAAAACATTGTAAAAATTGCAAAGAAATATGATGCACCTATAGGATTTTGTGGATTACAAGTTACGCCAGAATTAGCAAATTATTTTAAAGAAAATAACATAAACTTTGAACCATATGAAGGATATGACTTTGGTTTAAAGAAAGCAGTATCGAAAGAAGTTGAAGATATATTTTATAATATGTCAGAAAAATATAATGTTCCTGTTTTCAGAAAAACAAGTTGTTTGATAAGTTATTCGCATGGTTTAAATCGTGATTATAATGCTCATTATTATCGCCCAAATGAAATGCGTTGTTCAAAATGCGTAATGAATAACACATGCAAATCGTTTATACAAGAACGTGATATATCTGAAGTTACTTCATTAAACATACCGTTTAAACATACAATAATCAATAAAGATAAACATGTATGCTATTTATTCAAATCTGGTGTTTGTAAATTTGCAAATCCTGACTGTACAAATATCAAAGGTAAACTTATAAAAATAGAAGAACGTATAACATCATCTGACGTTCGTGTAATAAAATGGCTTACAGGATATACAGTAGATTGTGAATTTGACGAATCAGAATTTATAAGCGATAAATGGTCAGTAGGGAAATTTGCTCAAATGATTGATTCGATAAAAAACCAATTAGAATCAATTCAGTATACTAATGGCGATTTATCAGATATAGGCAATGAAATAGGAATATCAATTGCAAAACATTTAACAGAAGATAATAACGTAAATGATTTTATTCATGGTGTAAAACATGGAATTTCTTTAATAGATGGAACACATTAATTAATTTTAAATACTTATTGATATGAAAAAGATTTATGCAACTGAAGGTACTGAACACGAATCAGGTTGGGGTTCTCGACCAATGGGATATTATTTATGTAACGACAAATCTGAATTGGAATCATTTATAAAAGATTACAACAAAGGTGGAAGTTATGACTGCTATTATAGATGCGGAAGCATATTTGAAATTTATGGTGAAGAATCTCCAGCGTTAGAAAAATTTATGGAAGACATTTGGCACTTTTGCGATAAAGAATATAAAGTACGTAATGTCGATTCTTTAAAAGACATAATCTTATCTGATGAATCAACAATAACATTTTTTAAACAAGCATAATGACTACAATAGACGAATTAAACACTGAATTCATTGCGTACAAAAAACGAATCAAAGTCATTTTTCTTGATTTTGACGGTGTCTTGAATAATCAATTAATGTACACAGGCGGTTCTTTAAATCCAACAAGAGGCGGAAAATGGGGAATCGTTTTTGATAATAACACAATTCGAGAATTAGAACGAATCGTTAAACAAACAGGTGCATACATTGTTGTATCATCGTCATGGCGTCATGGTTCACGAGATAAAGAAGATCCTACATGTATAGGTTTAAAATATATTCGTGATATGTGGGAAGATATGAATATGCCAGGTGAAGTTATTGACATCACGCCATATTATTGGGCTAAACGTGGTCCAAATGAAACTGTGCAGTCAATTGTTGCAACACCTGGTACATCAATACCTCGAGGATACGAAATTCAACAATGGCTTAGGGGTGTAGGTTTTAGCCATTATAGACCGCATTGGTCAAAAGAAAATGGCATGATTGAAAGTTATGTAATTTTAGATGATGACGCAGATATGCTTTTAGAACAAAAAGATAATTTTGTCAAAACAAAAGATTATGATGGCCTAAATACAGAATGTGCAGATAAAGCAATAAAAATTTTAAACACAAAAATATAAATTATGGAAGAAATCACAGAAGGCGTAAACGAAAATGGCGAAAAAGTATTACGCATAAAAATTCCTATTGGATTACCAAAAAGACATTGGTGGGAATTTAAAAAGAAAAAGCAAGATAAACTTGATGAAATCGAAAAAGTCGAAAAATCAAAAGAATTTTTATCAAGAATGATAAGCAATTATAAAGAAGACGTTAAAATTGATTAAACATGAAAGAAAAACTTAAACAATTTGCAGAATTAAAAAAATGGTTTTCAGAATATTTTGGAGCAGATATATATGAAGGTTTCGATGATATGACTGAAGTAGCATGTTGGACATTAGATGAAAAAACAATAATGTGGAATGAGGATGAATATTCCGATGATCCAGGCGAATATGCAGGTGACATTTTCGGAAGTTCAATTTGGACAAAGGAGGATTACACATTAGTAATGTATGATGATGGCTGCGGTAATTGCAGATTTGCAGTATTTAATAACTTAACAAGAATCAAAAAATGAATAAATTAGTAAATTTAGTAAACAAGTATCCTAATGATGCAGCTTTAGGTGAAATGCTAAGACGATATGTATTAGTAGAAAATGGAGACTGCACAGATGCACATGTTGTTGAATCTGTAGATAAAGAATTTAAAATATTGGGTAAGAATAATAGCAATACAAAAAGCGCTATACTTACAAATTATTTTTTAGCAAAATCAGATTATGAAAGAATGATAAATGGTGAATTGCCAAATGACATTATGCATATTGATTTGTTAAGTCAATTAGAATATGATCATCTTGAAATTGATACTGACATTTTTAATGAAGTTTTCTCTGAATATGAAGAATTTAAAAATGCAACACCGTTTATGATAGTACTTATCAAATCCGCATTTCCGAGCACGTATTCCATTGGTAATGTATATTCATACGATTTTGATAACTTAATTTGTTTTGGAAAAACTGTTAAAACTGAAGAATACGAATCATATCTGAAATTACTCAAAGAAAAATACGTATTACCAAAAAATTAATAAAATGGAAAAAACCGAAGAACAATTAGAAAAAACTGTTATGTATGTAACAGGTGAACTTGAAGGCATACCTGTTTGGTATCATGAAGAAAACGATAAAAATTCAATACAAGTATCTTTTGGACCTATTGAACAAGATCCAAATGCAGGACGATTAATTATGATGCCTGGGTATCGTGAACCATCACCACAGATTGGCGTTATTGAAGGAAATGGCGAATTATCGAAAATAAAAATAGATAAAAGCAAATATGCAGTTTGTAACAGTGAAGCAGAATCTGAATTTGTTTGTGCAAAACCGACAGGTGACCCAACAAAAGCTTATTATGCAGATAATGGTGAACCATGGGTACCATTTAAAACAAAATATAAAGCATGTTTTATTATAACAGGATATACTGATTTTGAAGAATTTAAAACAATACATGGAGAATCAACTCTACAGAGAATATCTGAAAAATTGAAATTACATAATGGTGAGTCCGAGAATTGTCTAACGACTGAGAATTTACCTGAATAACTATAGTCTTTCTATATTACCCTTACCGAAAATTGAGTAATTATTATATTCACATTTCGGAAATAGTTTCAAAATCTTAAAATAAAAAATAAATGGAATCAAAAAATGAATTTTTAGTAAACGATTTGCAACCATTGTCTTGGGCAGTAATTGCAGAAAAATTCGACGTTATCGAATCTGAAATAAATCATAATTTAACAAAAGCAAATTACGCTCCAAACTATTGGTATCCGTATGACGAATATGGGTTTAATGAAATTGATATTAAATGCATAATTTCAATTTTTGAATTTAAGTTTCCTGATATGATCATACGTTCAAAACACGATACTAAATATACAGAATTTTTCTTGAATACATTAGAGAAACATCAAATGACTTATACAATCATTGATTTAATTCTCAATAAGGAATAGCATTAAATGAATTCTATGAATCATTTAAGAAACTCTAAACTTAATATAAAATACAACTATATCAATTTTAAAAGTTTCTTAAATGATTCATTTATTTTAGCAAATTATGTATTGCTGATATTAATGTTTCTGGTGTATATGGTTTTCTGATAAATGCATTAATTTTTAATTTATCAACATTTTCACGAGTTTCGCTGTCGTCTAAACAAGATAAAACAATGACAGGAATATTCTTATACAATTCAGAAGCATGTAATTTTGCAATAAGTTCAAATCCGTTCATATGAAACATAAGTAAATCTGTTATGATTAAACTTGGTTTTAATTCCTCAATAATTTCATAAGCGTCAGCTCCATTTGATGCTGTTGTTATTCGATACTTACAAACGCCAAATGTTGATTCTTTTCTGATTACGGATTCCGCATAGTATCGTGATACTTCATCGTCATCAACAATAAGTATTTCTTTTCTTGGACATAATCGTTTCATTTTTGTTTTATTATATTTATTAAAACTTTTTTTCATTTTCTATTGCTATTGCGTAAAAAATGTTGTATATTTGATTTTAATTAATTGATAAAACAAATCGCTATGGAAAATCTTATTGCAAAAATCGAATCATTCGGGTTGAAAAATATTTCAACAGAAAAACAAAAAGCAAATGGAACTTACATGTTTCAAGAAATTGATAATCCAAAAGAACGGGTTGGTATTTATTTGAAATCTGGTTACATTCGTAGAATAATGCCTGGATATTTTGGAACCGCAATGTATCAATTAAATCCTGTTACCAATGAAATCACGGTATATGGAACAAAAGTTTCTCGAATATTATTTCCGAATGATACAGAGAAATTGTTTGGATTAATTATTAAACGTTACGAAAAGAAATTACAAAAATTAAAAAAATCGTAATTATGGAAAAAACATTTATTTCGTATCAAACTGCTTTTTGCAAAAAAGATGCATCAGTTATTCGACCTGCAATTCGCATAATAACCGTTGATTCTTCCGAATTAACAGGAATTGCAGATGAAGATCTTGAAAAAATTTACAAGTACGGTCAAAATTGCAATCAGCCATCTGATACTTGTTATTCAACTTCAATAGGTGACATTATCGTATACGAAAATAAAACATATCTTGTTGCACCTGTAGGTTTTATTGAAAAAGGAACGTTCCCTGCCAACAATTTGCCATCATCATTTATTTTTGATTTGGAAAATGAATTATTACACCCAATCGTTCAAGAAAACTTTGGATATTTAGTAAAATAACATTAAAACTATTTGACATGAGAAAATTACTTACTTTTTTATTGACAATCATTTCGTTATCATTGTTTTCACAAACAATGACAGTTAAAAATCTAATCAGTATGCAAAAACAAAGTACTACTGCATTATCTGATAGCTTGTTGTCCAAAGATTGGCAATTATTGATTCCGGACGAATCAATAATGGATGATTCAAAATATGATTATGATTATATTTTGTATAGTGCAACAATTTTAAATAAAGAATCTTTTGAACCTTATCAATTTCAAAGTATTGAAATTTTGCAATCATATGAATACGAAAATCGCTTGATATATCATACAGATACATCTCAATTAAAAAGAATTCTATTAGAAATGTATGTATTAAAATTTAAAGAGGTTTTGCAAAAAAATGATATTAATTCCATTACATATAGAAATTCAAAATACGAAATATGTATAACCGTAAATAACGAAGAAGCCGTATCTATAATGATACATAATTTTGTCGAAATAGAATCAAGAAAAACTAATTAAAAAATCTGTATATAATATAAAAATATAAATTATGAAAAAAGCTAAAGTAGTTATAGGCAATCTTATACAAGATGCAAAACAATTTGGTGCAATTGCTCATGGATGTAACTGTTTTTGTCGCATGGGCGCAGGTATTGCACTTGACGTAAAAAACACTTTCCCACAAGCAACCGCTGAAGATTACAAAACAATTCCTGGTGATATTCGCAAACTTGGAAATTACACTAATGCAGTACAAAAATGGCAGGACGGTACAGAAACTAACATATTCAATTTATACACTCAATTTGGTCACAATCCTGCAGATAAACCGTTTGTGTATCCTGCATTTGAACTTGCATTAAAAAAATTAAGTTCAGTTGCAACATTGAATGATTTATCAATTGGGCTTCCTCTTATTGGTTACGGCCTTGCTGGTGGCGAACTTGAAACTATTATCGCGATAATATTTAAAGAACTTAAAGAAAATGATGTAACAATTTATGTATGGGAAGGCGAAAAAAATGCAATTGGACTTAAAGAATACATTGAAGAATTGCTAACCCAATTAGAATCAAATTTTGCATTGGGTTCATACGTATCTAAACAAATAAAAGATCATAAAGCAACAAAAGGATTATTCTAGGATAATCTAGCGGCTGTGTCCTGTAATGGCGAAATGGTAGGTCACCCACGTTAAGACGGGTTTGGAGTTGCAGGTTCGAGTCCTGCTGGCCGCACAAAAAAGTAAAAATTAATTGCATAAACTATTGCTATTGCATCATAAATGTTGTATATTTGATTTTAATTAATTGATAAACAAATTCACTAAAATCGAAAATTATGAAAAAAACATTGAAATCGCAAATCCTTGATTTTATCGAAACCGATTGTAATAAAGTTGCATCGTGGTCAAAAATACATGCATTTATTCTAAAAACCACAGGTTTTGAAAATACAAAAGAAAATCGTGGTCAACATTCAGGATATCTTTGTCACGCACGTAATTGTCCGTTAACAACTCCAACAAAAAAGGACCCTAGATTTTTAATTAAAAACCCTATAACTAAGTTATGGGAAATGCATTATAGCGAACAATAATATGGAAACTACTACAAAACGTTCTATAAAAATGTCATTTAATGTAAATGGCGAGAACATGACAAGACTTATTCGAACTTGTTGGTCGGAAGGAAGAATTCAACCAGCAATCAACATAATTGAATCTTGCGGTTGTCCTGAACAATTTTGGCTTGATGTTTTTACCGGAAATGCAAAAATGGAAGGTAATTCAAATGAAGATACTCTACATATAGAGCCTGATACTGAATCGTTTCATGACGGTGTTGATATTACATTTGATGGAATGAACAATCGAATGGTTGCAGAATTAAAGAAACATTCGATTCTTTATGCAAATGCAGATTCACGTATGAAATATTGGCCATTGCGTATGGATGGTATGGGTGTATCATATAAAACAGGTAAACTTGGTGATTATGAAGAATTGAATGGTAACACTTTTGCAAAAGATAAAACTGTTGTTCAAAAATCAGGACTTATTTTAACAGAATTAAAACCGTTCTTTCAATACATTTATCCGATGAAAGATAAATCGATGTTCGATATTGATTGGTCTGACGTCGCGGACAAAATTGAAACATTTGATTATTGGCATCCAAATTATTTGCCAATAATGTCTGATAGAGCAAAAAATGGCAAAGACATGCCTGTTGCTGATTTGAAGGAAGAATTAACAGGCAGGGCATTAGGAAAATACACAGATATTCTTGGAGAGCCATCAACAGTTCTTGCTCAACAATTTACAAAAGAACAAGAAATTGAATCAAAAAAACGACTACAAAGTGTAATTTCTCCATTCGGTTTAGATATTCCAGAAGTAACAAATGCATGGATTGACCGTAACGGTAATTTTTACGGCGATTATCGTTCAAGCATAATGTTTACGTTGATTCATTTAGAAATGGCTGATAAAATATATGATGCTGGATTAATTCCAGCAGAATTAAATGTCGATTGTAAAAATGATCCTGCGAAATTTATTGAAAGCACTGGCTGGATAAAATTATCAGCAAATCAATTCTTTTATTATCCTAAAAATTTGAAGTTGCAAATAACAAAACAACAGTTGAAAACTATCAAAGAATATGCAAAACATAGAAATATGAATAGCGTAAATCTTGGGTATTTCGACAAAAATTATCCTATTGAAAAATTAACGATTGAATCATTTAATTTATAATTATGAAAACGTCAAATGACATATTTAAAGTAGGAAATAGAATAACGACAAATAACAGAAATGTTTTAGAAATATTAGGAGTTAATGAAAGTGACATTTGCGTTGTTGACACACTAAATGGTGACTTTGATGTATTGAAAAAAACTGAACACGATTACGCAATTGCAGATCTTGAAGTTATTTTAAATGTTACACTTGGTGAAGTTATCACTGATGCATTTCTTGTAGGAAAAACTGAAACAGAATATCGTGCATTTATTTGTGAACAAATGAGTGCACGTTTTAATAAATGGTTATAATGAAAATAGAAATTATTAAAGAAGAACAAACGCCATTACTGCCGGAAATACAAAATCCGCATTATTTTGGTAGAACATCTAGTTTACTTATCAATGAATTAATTGATTTTGTAAAATACAGAAAAGCAGTCGGTTTAGCTGCAAATCAAGTATCTGTCGATGGCAATCGACTTATGGATAGATTTTTCTTGGAACGCAAATACGAAAAAGAAACTGCTATTTCAGGCGAAATTTGGTCTGCTATTATCAATCCTTCAATTATTGAACGTATCGGTATGACTGATGCATGTGTTGAAGGCTGTTTAACATGGCCTGGATATAACATTATGGCAAATCGTTACAGACGAATAAAAGTAAAATTCTGGGATGAAGATGGCGTTGAACATACAAAAATAATCATAGGATTTCGTGCGCATATTTGGCAACACGAAATAAACCATCTTGACGGTGTTCACGAATTAACAGTTGAACGTAAATTTGGCGATGTGCCAACAAAATCAACAAAAATTGACCGTAATGCAAAATGTCCTTGCGGTTCAGATTTAAAGTATAAAAAATGTTGTGGACCTTTTGAAATATTTGAGTCATGCTAAAAGTTATTGAATTAGAATATCCTGAAAATGATTCCTTTTCATGGACAAATGGTAGATACGCAATACTATCTACAACAAAACGAGAATACGAATTGTTAAAACTTGATTCGGAATTAAAGCCATTGACGTATGAAGATGGCTCGTTACGAATAACAATGACTAGCATACATAACCCATACGTGTTTATGTCTGCATTAAATATTGATTTTTCGCCAAAAGAAAAAACAAAAGAATTGCAATTCGAGGATGTTACTTGGAATTTGATTGACGCTGATAAAGTTTCTTTGGATAAATCCGAAATTTTCATTTGGGAAAAGCGTATCGGCGAGTCAAACAATAAAATTCTGCATACAGTGAAAATACCCAAATCATTATCTGCGGCAATACAAAAGCATGTTTACGATACAATGATAGGACATTAATATGATGACGATAGGAAATATAACTTATTACATAAGATCATATATAACGCACAAAACAATTGACGCTGCAGAAAAATGGGGTCTTTCATTTCACCGTAATATTTATGGCGATGAAATTAATCATTTGAACTGTAGAAGTTTATGGAAAGACTCTTATGGCAATTTTCATAAATGCAAAGAATTATATGAAAATAAATAGCATTTCTATTGCTATTGCATCAAATATGTTGTATATTTGATTTTGATTAATTGATAAAAACAAATTATGAAGGAACTATTAAAAACATTAAATTCAACCAAATGGATTCAAGAAATTGAATCACAAGGAAAAATATTTCTCGTAGGCGGTTGTGTTAGGGATTTTTTTACAAAAGCCCAATCTAAAGATATTGACCTGGTTGTTGAAGGTATTGATGTTGCCGATTTAATCGAAATTTTGAAAAAACATGGAAAATGCGATTTAGTTGGCGAATCTTTTGCCGTAATTAAATTCAAGGATCCAAATATTGCTGATGACTTCGATATTTCTGTTTGCCGTACCGATAAAAAAATTGGTGCTGGTCATAAAGGATTTGAAATCATTTCAAACAAAAACATATCAATCGGTGAGGATTTATTCCGTAGAGATTTTACAATAAACTCAATTGCAATTGCAATGGATGGTGCAATTCTTGACCCATTTGATGGTATTAAGGATATTACTAATCGCATTATTCATGCAACTAATCCAAATGCTTTTGTTGATGATGCTCTAAGAATTGTACGTGCCGTTCAATTTGCTGCTCGTTTCAAATTCCGAATTTCCGATGAAACTTTAACAATGATGTCAAAAAATATTGATTTACTTAAAGATATCACTGGCGAACGAATCATTGAGGAATTTACAAAAATTATCAACAAACATGGTTCTGTTGAAATTGCATTTAAAACATTATGCAACATTGGTTTTTTTGAAACATTCGGAATCAAAACCAACAAAACAATGTCAATTCATGATGAAAATTTCAAAACATTAGGTGATTTGATGTATTTGCTGTTATTTTTTGAAAATGATATTCTACAAATTGCTGCTAATCGTTTCAAATGCGATAACGATACTAAAAAACAAATTCTTGCTTTAATTAAAATGCACGAATTGATGGAAAACGGTATTGCTGCTGAATTAATTGCTGCTGCAATGGTTAAAACAACAAAAGATGCTTTCAAATTAGGTAGTGTTTTTTCTAACGTAAAGGAAATTCTTGATTTGATGGAATCAGGCAAAATGGTTGCAAAAATCACTGATTTAAAAATCACTGGTGATGATATTAAAACATTCGGAATTGAAGGCGAAGCTATTGGAAAAACATTGAACACATTGTTTGAAATGGTTTTATTCGGTCATATTGTTAATGATCATTCTGTTTTGATGAAAGTTGTTGAACAAACAAAAACAAAATGGGGAAAAGAATTGCATAAAAGAACTGAAGATTTGCAAATTTCAATTGCCGATAATGAAGAATCTGTTCGATTAATTGATGAACAAATACAAACGCTTAAAGATAAACGCAAGATTGTTGTTTCTAGAGTAAAAGATGCAAACAAACGTTTACTTACTGCAAATGAAGAATACCGTTTTTATTTAGTTTCTGACTATTTGAAAACTAAAGTTGCGGAAGAATCTGCAAAGGAACATTTATCAAAATTGGTCAAACAATATGAAGGTCGTGATATATCTGAAAAACATTTAACGTTTGACCAATATTTCAAAGTTCTTGAATTGCGAAAAGCAAATGATCCTGTATTGCAAAGAAGTGCATTAAAATCATCAAATGGACCTGTAAAATATGAAATCAATGATCCTGTTTGGTACAGAACAAAATTGAATAATAGAGTTGAAGATCTTACAGGATGGATTTCAAAAAAACGTAAAGATGGAACATATGAAGTTACAACACACGTAGGACTTGTTTTCGATAAAGTAAGCGTTGGCTGGATGTCAGGAATACGAAAACGTATTGTTAAAGATTTAAGTCATATTGAAGTTCCTGCTGAAATTAAAGCAATGGACACTAAAAAATTGCTTAAAGAATTTAAGTCATGTCCAACATGTCATTATCATCGTGGATACGTATGGATAGGAAATAAACAATACGATCCTGAAGTAATCAAAGCTGAATTGAATACGCGTGAAAATATACCTAACAAAAATACAAAAAAATTCTTAAACAAAAAAGAATGGCGAAAATAAACGAACATATAGAAAGTCAATTTGTAACTAAAGAAATTGCAAAAGAAGTTGTTGCATTGGGTTTTGATAAACAATGTTTTGCATACTTTAAAGGAAAAGTGCCAACGCCAATTGATACTGATTACGTATCATTTAGAGGTTTAAGCGATGGATTAACACCTGCGCCTTTATGGCAACAAGTTAGAGAATGGTTCTTAGAAAAATACAGTTTAAATGTATGTGCAGAACCAATTTATATTAACGTAGCAATAGGATCTTGTAGTTTGTGCGGATACTGCCCTAAAGTAGGCAACATTGATTTTACCGAAGAATATGATTCATATTACGCTGCAAGAGAACATGCTGTTTTAACTGCAATTAAACGACTTAAAAGAAATGTCTAGTAATACAATTTCAAAAGATTACGAAATCGTAAAAACTGAAAGATTTCGTGTAAGGGTAATTTTTTCAATATTTCCATTTATTGTTGCAAATGGATTTGAATCTGATTTTCATTGGACAGGAAAATGGTTTTCATTTGTTTCTATTAGAGAACAATTTGTAAAAGAACGTTGTGCTGATTTTGATTCTGGTTGGACATTCAACTGGTACTGGTGTGAATGGAAAGAATCCTGGAAATTATTTGAAATTTTAAAATAAAGAATATGACAAGAGCTGAAGCATTAATCGAATTACATATTGGCAAAAAAATTACGCATAAATATTTTTTGCCAGAAGAATATTTGATTATGATAGGTCCTAACATTTATACGGAAGATGGAATAAAATATAACATGCGGTTTTTCACCGCTTTATGGGCAACTGATAATTGGGAATTTTATACTGAATAATATGAAAGCAGAAATCAACGCATTAATTGCAACTTTGAAAAAGGAAAACGAAGAAAAATGTAAACGTATGAACGGTGGAGAATTATCTGAATATTCTCACACCGTTCATGTTCATACATATAATCAAAATATAGATTTTATAAAGCGGCTGGAATCAATTGTAAATTCTTACAAGTAATTAAACGATATCTGATTCATTTAATAATGTATATGTAAATGAATTTGAATACGCGTTTTTTGCGGATTCGCAAATGCTTAAAAATTCATTCCAATCATTAATGTCGGCAATAACTTGACAGCCTGCACTCCAGTTCGCAACAACTGTTGATTTTGCAGTATTCGATGCATGATGAATATCGGTAAATCCAACTTCTTCGTAGATTTTTCCTGTTAAATCAAATTGTGCATCTCTGTCAACATCTCGATAATATTTCATTGGTAATTTTTGACGCAATGCAGGATATCCTTTATGTAATCCAACTTCATAGCAACCTGGATATTGTCCTGGCACCATTATCGCCGTTCCGTGAACGTTCATTGGATCTTTAAGATAATAAAGTCCTGGGTCTGTTGTTGCATCATAAATTTTAGTTGTCCAAACACCTTTATATCTCCACATGATACAAACTGCATCATTGAATTTATCAGGTGTCATATCAGAAGAACGAATGCCAAAAAGATTGATGTTATAATTTTTTAAATCGTTTTCAAAAAATTTGTAACCTTTTTTTACAAAAGCGGCCTTTATTTTTTCTGGCGTAATTAATGTTTTATTCATAATATTATTTTGATTTATATATTCATAAAATGAAACTAATGAAATCTTATGTATAATATATTTGAAATTAATTCAAACTTAAAAAACTTAAAAATCTTAAACATGGCTACAAAATTAACAATTCACAGAGCTTTAACAGAAATCAAAACAATTGATTCACGAATCGCGAAAGCAATTTCAGAAATCCAACCAGTAGGAATCCGTCAAAAAGGTAAACTTGTATACGGACATACAGAGGAAGCAAAATTCGTTGAAAACGCGAAAAAATCATATCAATCTGTTCAAGATTTAATCGCACGTAAAAATGCAATTAAAGCAGCAATCGTTTTATCTAACAGTAAAACAATTGTAACAGTTGCAAACAAAGAAATGAGTGTTGCTGACGCAATAACAGCAAAAGGTAACGCTGCATTAACTGCAAGCTTTATTGACAATCTTAAAAACAGATCTCGTCAAGGAAAATCAAGTCTTGAAAAGCAAAATGCGCAAATCGCTGAAAAACGCGAAATATTCATTAATGCTTCACTAGGCGGTGATAAATCAAAAGCAAAGCCAGAAGAAATCACATCATTGTCAAAAATGTTTGATGAAAACAACGGTTATGAATATGTTGACCCACTTAACATAGATGACAAAATTGCAATTCTTGAAACTGAACTTCAAGATTTCTTAGGTGAAGTCGATGCGGTTCTTAGCGAAAGTAATGCAATAACTTCTATCGAGGTTTAATCGAATAATATAAAGTAAAACGGTTTCATACGCGAAAACCTCTACAACACAATCCCTCTTTATCTAGGTTAAGATAGAATTAACGTCGCGCTCTCGGGCGCAACTCCATATTAGGAAAAAAACTGAAAAGTTCAAATCTTAAAGGTCAAACGTTAAATTTCAATACTCAAATCTCTTATTGCTTTCTATTAGCCGTATCGGTAAAAATACCGAGGCATAGGGCTTTAAAGGTAAAAGATATAAAGCCGAAAGGTCTTTCAAATCCTTGAGTAATTTGATAGAATTCTGATTGTACGATTCTTGAGGTTTATACAAGGCTGCGTATCGAAACCGTTTTTTTTTAACTTAAATTTAAGAATATGCTTGACAATAACCCAATTTATAAAATCACAGTTGTTGATTTGAAACAAAATGTTGTATTAACGTACGAACATTATTTAGTTCCAAACATAGGTGATGCGGTTGCTTCATCAAAGAGATTAGATGCACCGTTATATAAAGTTGAAAGACGATTAATGCCGATAGATATTTGTTGCTTTCAAGTAGTTTTAATATGTTCACTTTTAAACTCATAAAATATGGCAATAGGACCAGAATCATTCAAAAAGGAATTGCAAGCAACCGCAAATCGTTATGAAGAAATTATTGATAGAATGCTATCAAAATCAACAGTAAATTACGGAAATTCAATTTCTATTGATATACCAAGCGGTTTACGTAGTGATATATGGAGTATACTTGAAAAAAGATATCTTGCTGCTGGCTGGAAAGAAGCAAAATGGCATTCAGACCAACGTGATGGTAGTTATTTAGTATTTAAAATGTAATAAAATGGCAATAAAGAATAAAGCAGTACTTATTAGTAACTTTAATCAAACTGAAGTTATAGAGTTAAATAAATTATTTGAAGAAGGATGGGTATTTGTTGCTGAAATTGCACAACGTCAATCATACACACAGTCATACGGCAATTGGACAAAAAATATCGTTATTTTAGAAAAAAATCAGTAAATCTATTGCTATTGCATCAAATATGTTGTATATTTGATTTTAACAATTGATAAAAATAAAATTGAAACATATGAAACCACTAGATTTATTTGATGTTCGAAAAAAATTACCTTTTGAAATTCATAAAGGCATGGCAACAGAATCAATTTCGTTTCTTGCCGAAAATCACTATGGTGATGTTTATGATACTGATGTATTTTTACCGTCTATCGGCAAAAATCTTCAACGAGATCATGTATGGACATTATCACAACAACAAGAATTTATAATTTCAGTTCTCAAAGGTATTAAAATTGCAAATATTTCATGGATTCAGTATCGTGATAGAACAAAAGACGGTTCTGCTTGCACATTTAAAATAATCGACGGTAAACAACGTTTTACTGCAATCACAAAATTTTACAATAACGAATTTCCAATTGAAGTAAATGATAACATTTATTTTTTCAAAGATCTTGCCGATAACGCAAAATATGAAATAGCAGGTTTCAATTTTACTGTTGATGTTGTTTATGAGTATTCAAATCGAATGATTGCTGACGCCGATAAAATTGCATGGTTCGAGCAAATCAATTTTTCAGGAACTCCACAAGATGCTCAACATTTAGAAAATCTTAAAAAATAATTTCATGAAAACTTTTATTTTAGAAACAACATCGAAGGATAAATGGGAAATGTCTTCAGGCGTTTGCATTATTGTTGCAAAGGATGAAGCTAGAAAACTATTAAATGAAACTGCCGAATACAAAGGTACAATTTTCAACGTAATTGAAGTTGACTTGAAGAAAAAAGGAATTGCATTTGAACAAGGACCAACAATTGAATAACTTAAAAATGACAATATGAAATATGATGCATTAGGAAACGAAGTTATTATCGGAAATGCTTATGGCTATTCTGTTGATTCAAGCGGCATAACAACATCAACAGTCGGAATTGCAACAAATGAAACAAAAACCGGTGTTACATTGGAAGTTGTTAAATCATTACAAGGATTATGGTCAGACAAACCAAAGAATCATAAAGTGGACAAGAAAAAAGTAACAGTAAAAGCAATGAAATTATTTCCTGTTAATTTGGAACTTTTAGAAAAATAAATTGCTTTACTATTGCTATTGCTTGTTAAATGTTGTATATTTGATTTTAACAATTGATAAAAACAAAATATATGAAATTATCCGATTTTAAAAAAGAGTTACCGATAAAAATTCAAAAAGGAATGCATTACGGATGGCTAAAAGAATTAGTAAATCCAAGGTACAATCACAAATTTGATTTTGATATTTTTCTTCCAACAAAAGGAAAAAATTTGCAACGTCCTTTTTGTTGGACTATTGAACAAAAACGCGAATTGATTACTTCTGTTTTAATGGGCAGAGATATTCCACATTTTACCATTATTATTTCTGAATTTGAAGACAGAACAAAAGTATATAAAGTAATGGACGGTAAACAACGTTTATCTACATTAATAGGGTTTGTTAAAGATGAATTTACTTTTGCATTTGAAGGAAAAGAATATTTGTTTTCTGAAATGCCTGAAGAAATTCAAAAACATGTTATGAGTTTCCATATTCATTTCGACCAAGCTTACGAATACTGGGACGATTTAATATCCGATGACAACAAAATTGCATGGTTTGAACAAATCAATTTTGCTGGAACACCTCAAGATGTTGAACATTTGAATAATCTTAAAAAATAAATCATGAGCGATTCAATGGCGTATTCTTTTATCGACATAAATTATACCGATGAAAAGAAAAAAGAAAGAATAACTTGCAAATGCGGATGGACCGGAATTTGCGAAACATCTGAAGTTGTTTACGTAAATACCATTCGAATGACAAGTGGCTGGGCAGGTTTACAATTTAATTGTCCAACATGTAAAAATGAAATTAAAAAAATGATTGTTGTAATGTCATAATTATGAAAAAGATATTGTTCATACTATTATTTTACTTTATATCGATGTCAAGTTATTGTCAATCGAATATTTGGCTTTACAGTAAAACTGCGTTTGCTCAGGATACTATATTGGTTCGGTATGAAAATGACGATGTACAGGTAACTGTTGATGAATTGTGCAAACGATTAAGTTTCAATTCAACAGGTATGGACACTGCAACCGCATCTGTTCAATACATTGTATATGATGAGGTAAAAGAATTACAAGAAGGCATATATATGTTTTCTTGCAAAAATGAAGAAGTATCTTATATTATACTTAGTGAAGAAACGCTCATAATATATTTGAAAGAAAATGATGAAAAAATAATATACGTAAAATAACGAAAGAACAAATTGAATTTGCGGAATTTCTCGAGATAGAGAAAAAACTTGAAATTAAAATAGGAAAAATCACAGCAGTCATGGGAATTCCAAAATCTGATAAACTAATAAGATTAGTTGTCGACTTTGGCGATGAAGATATAAGATGGGTTGTTACTAACATTAAACAACACATTGGTGACTTGGACGAATGCAATTTGGTTTTAAAAGGATTATGTTTTCCTTTTATTACAAATTTAAAGCCTGTTAAAATGATGGGCGTTGAATCAACCGCAATGATTATGCCAGGCGAAATTGAAAGAGGCATAACACTTACAGTAAATGCAAAACCAGGAATTAAACTTTTATAATAAATCGATTGCCATAACAATTTAAAAAGTATTGTGAAATTGAAGAAAACATATTTGATATATAAAATAAACAAGTATGATTATCTATAAAATAACAAATTTAATTAATGGCAAAATTTACGTTGGCCAAGATTCGCATAATAATCCTAATTATTTTGGTTCAGGCATTTTAATAAATAAAGCAATAAAAAAATATGGCATTGAGAATTTCAAAAAAGAAATTATTGATACCGCTAATACAACTGATGAACTAAACGAAAAAGAAATTTTTTGGATAAAAGAATTGCATGCAAAGGATTCAAATATAGGATATAATCTAACAGATGGTGGAGGCGGCACACAAGGTTTAGTTTTCACTGATTCGCATAGACAACACATGTCCGAAGCAGCAAAAGAAAAAGTATTAAAAGATTCAACAAAACAAAAAATAGGCAAAGCAACAGCAGAACGTTGGAATGACCCTGTATATGTAATAAAAGTAAAAGCATCAATGCAGGAAGCGCAAACTAAAATAACTGATGAAGAACGTAGCGCAGCAAAAGAAAAATGGAATTTAACATTTGCAAAAAATGAAGGATTGCATACATTTAGAAGAGGACACAAAAGTACAGAAGAGCATAGAGCTAAAATAGGAGAATCGAATACGGGTAAAAAAAGAAGTGACGAATATAAAGAATATAAAAGAAAATGGCAAATGATAATTTATAATGTTATTACACCGACACACGATATTATCGAAATTTTAGGTGTGAGCGAAATGATAAAATTTGCGAAACAAAATAATATGCCATACGCTTCAATCGTTTCATTATTAAATAAAGGTAAAATAACATCAAATACACTGAACTTATTAGAAAAAGCAACAAATTACGCAATGATAAACAAACGAAATAATTTAATTGATTACGAATTTAAAATTACGAAAAATGCAAGATCAAATCATTAACACAACAAATGAACATACATTTGTTCCTGGAAAATTTACGAAATATTCAGAAATTGAGAACACATATCGTGGTCGTGAAATTGACAGAATTACAGAACAAGGCAATGCAGGTGGCGTTTGGCGATTATCAGAAAAAGTGCATGGTTGTCTTACTTATGAATCACTTGTTGATACTTTAGAATTTGGCAAGCTTGCAATAGGAAAGATAATTGAAGAAAGACTTGATTGTCATGCCAAAAGTTTGAATATTGATACCAATGAAATTGAATGGAAACGTGTTATTAATTTTTCTATTAAAGAAGATAACAATGATTGGTATGAAATTGAAACAACGAATGGCAAAATCATACAAGTCACAGGGTCTCATTATATTTGGTTGCCCGAATTACATTGCTGGAGACAAGTTAAAGATTTAACAACAAATGATAAAGTTCTTATAGATTAGTGAAAAATTACAGTTTGTGCAATTTTTCACAAAAGAATATTGATATATAAATAAAAATAAATTTTATGGAACTTTATCAATGTCCTTTTTGCAAAAAAGAAATCGAAGTGACACGGCCTAATGTAATATCAAATCATTTTCAATGGCAATGCAAGGAATGGCAAACGTACAAAAAAGAAATTTTAACAAAGGAATTTCTATATAATGAACATTGGGTAAACGGGAAATCATGTAATGAAATTGCGCATGAACATGGAATTCGTTCATCATGTTCGGTTAACAAATTAATGAATGCGCATGGCATAGGAACTCGTAGTATAAAAGAATCAAAAAAAGAAAAACGTTGCAAAGACAAAACGGAAACAACAAACTTGGAAAGACACGGCGCAAAACATAACTTTTGTAAAGAACATACATCAAGAAAGGAATGGACACAACGTTTGCTTGATGATGAAAATATAACAAATGTATTTCAAAGAGAAGATGTAAAAAGAAAAATTATTGCTCATCATATTGAAGTATACGGTTTTGCTAGCCATATGCAATCTCCAGTATTTACGAAGAAGTTTTTTGATAACTATGAAGAATCACACGGATATAGATATCCTATCCAATCACCGAATAATAAATTTGGTGGAAATGTATCTAAGCTGCAACAAAAAATTAATAATGAATTGTTAAAATTAGGGTACGAAACAAAAACTGAATATAATGTATATCCTTATAGGGTTGATATTTTCATTAAGAACACAAATAAAGTAATAGAAGCATATGGTGATTATTGGCATGCTAACCCAAGAAAGTATAAAGAAAACGACGTAATCAAATTTCCAAGAAATTCGACAAGAACAGTTGTGGATATTTGGACTCACGATAAAAACCGTATTTCTTATATAGAAGCTGCAGGCTATAAAACATGCGTTGTATGGGAATACGACATAAATAAAAATTTTGAAGAAACGATAAATAACATAATTAATTTTATAAACAATTAAAACATGGAAATAGTTGGAATCAAGTCGATTAAAAAAATTGACATTAAATCAAAAAGACATGATATTGAAGTTGAAGATAATCATAACTTTTTTGCCGATGATATTCTTGTTCACAATTCAAATTTTTCATTTTGGTATGATGGTGTAAAAATGAAATATGCAAAAAGAACAGGATTCATTGATGCAACTGAAAACTTTTTCAATTATGAAGAAGTTGCAACAAAAGAAAATCCTAAAATTATTGCTATGTGGGATTTCATCAAATCAGAAATCAAAGATTTTGGTATGGAATTTGACCTTGGCGAACTTGTAGTATACGGTGAACTTTTCGGCGGTACATATCCTCATCCAGATGTACCAAGAAATCCACATGCAACTGCAGTACAAAAAGGTTTATTTTACTCACCAACTAATGAATTTTACTGTTTTGATATTAAAGTAAATGGACGTTTATTAGGTGAAACACAAAAAGGTGAACTTTGCGAGCAATTCGGTATTTTTTGGGACGAACCTTTATTCGAAGGAACTTTTAACGAATGCCTTAAATACCCAAATTTATTTCCAACAACAATTCCTAAAAGATTAGGTTTACCTGAAATTGAAGGTAATGTTTGTGAAGGTGTTGTTATTAAGCCAATTGAAGTAAAACGTTCATGGGCAGGTAACCGTGTAATTTTCAAAAACAAAAATGAAAAATATGCTGAAATCACTGGAAAGAAATCTGGAGAAAAATCAATGAAACAACCAAAAGAAGCAATCGAATTATCAGAAGCAGGCAATGAATTACTTGAAACATTGATGCAATATGTTAATGAAAATCGTTTAAATGCGGTTATTTCAAAATTAGGTGAACTTAACGATAAAATGTTCGGTAAAATTGTGGGTGAATGCATGGGAGACACAATGAACGACTTTTTAAAGGATGAACGAGAATCATTTGAAGCACTTGATTTAAAAGAACAAAAAGTACTTACAAAAAGAATGGGTGCTGAATGGTCAAATATGATTCGTGCCGATTTTTTGAACATTCTCGATAATAGCAAAAAATAATCAAAATACGAGCCCGAATAAATATCTCGTGATTGAGAGGCTAGGAGGTCACGCCCAAATGGAAGCAATAATCAAGCACGTGTCCCGTTGAAATTGTCTGCAACAATTTCCGTTAGTAGAGCGTTCGAAGGCAAGGCCTTGTGCATCAAGGTTGTTAAGGTGTTAAGACTCGGAATCTATTAGGTCTAACTTTTACGGTGACGAATCGTAAAAGGACAGCAATAAGTGCGAATCTTATTGTTGGCCGCTTTTTTATTTTAAAACATAAACATGGAAAACGATAAACTAAAGTTTGAAAAGGAATATCATTTTATAACTGATTATTCAAAACCAGCACCTGTTATTGAGTCAATAAGTTTCGATACTGAAACATCGGATAATGTAGTTTTCGTTCACGGCAATCCTAAATATGAATCAACTTTGATGAAATGGCTTATGAAACAACTTGAGAAACAATCGAAAATCCCAAAAGATAGAAATTCAATCGAATGCCCTAATTGCGGACAAATGATGGTATCAGGTTTAGTATGCGAAAAATGCGGTTATCAAAATTGATACATATGAATGCAATAAATATGTGTAATGGCGAACGTTCTTGGCAAGAAGTTAATAATGTAATTCAACTATTAGAAAATGCTTTTATTATACATTCTGGATTGCAACAAGCGCAAGGACATATTTCAAATGAAGAACTTGAAGAAGGAAAGGAAGAAATATACAACATAATCGAAACTATTAAAGCTTCATTAGGATATCCTGATAATATGCCTACTAAATATAAAACTAAATAATTGTTCTGTATATAAAATAAAATAAAATTAAAATAATTGATATGATAGAAGTTATTAAAAAGAAAGAATTCGCAAACGGTATTGTATATGCATTAAGAACATCCGATGGATATTTAATCGAAACAACCGATACATTTTTGCCATCGTACACAAAAGATGCAATTGGACGTAAACAAAATTGTCTTGATTCTGAAGAACTTGGCACACGTGCTGAACGTTGGATGATAGGTGTATCGACAATGTCAGGATGTCCTGTTCGTTGTAAGTTTTGTGCAACAGGCAAATTGAAAAAATACAGAAATCTGACTGCCGATGAAATGATAAATCAAGTAAAGTTCATTATTGAGTCAAACCCTGGTATTAACCCGAAAGATTCATTTGAGTTTAAAATCAATTGGACACGAATGGGCGAACCTTTTTTAAACATAAAAAATGTAAAAGAAGCAATTGCAAAAATAACTGAATTATATCCGAACGTTCATCATTATGTATCAACAATCGGAATTAAAGATGCCGATTATTCTTGGATAAAAGGTAATATTACATTACAAATAAGTATACACAGTTTTGTTGAGGAAAAACGTAATTGGTTGATTCCATTTAAAAATAAATTAACAATTGCGGAACTTGGTAAAATTCGAACTGAAAGCAATTTAAAAACTACGTTAAATCTTACATTGGTTGATGAATCTGATTTTGATATTGCAGAATTAGTAAAACATTTTAACACTGAAAAGTTTTTCATAAAATTAAGTCCAATTAATCCGAATGAAACATCAGAATCAAATGATTTAGGACTTGGCGTTATCGAAGGTATAAATTTAAAATAAAAGCAAATGGCAAACGAAAAAACTTTCTTAACAGAATACTTAAAATTCTGGTTAGAAAAAAATAACGATTTTAGCAAATTCAGAAATCACGCAACTAGTCTTTTTGTTAATTCCGGACAAATTTCGATTGAAGCATTAGATGCATTCTTAAGAGATAAAGAAATTGAAGCCGCTATTGATGCAAAGAAACAGCTGATTCAAGGATTCAAGGGCGAAATTGATAAATTAGAAAAAGAAATTTCTAGCTTAAAAACAAGATTAGAACCAGTCCGTGTTGAACGTCGTGTATTGGTAGATCCTTGTGGTCGTAGTAGCAGTTCAAGTATAAGCAGATGTTAAATCGCTATGGAATTTAAACTTTTTGATAAAACAATCCAACTAAAGGATTATTATTGCGAACAAAAAGGATATGCTAAATGTCCTGTTGAACGTCCATACGTAAACATGTATGTTCAATTTAGAGGATGCAATGCAAATTGTCCGTTCTGCGAATTTAAAGATGTTGCAACATATTTTGATTTGAGCGCTTTCACAGATGCAATAACCGAAGTTTCAAAAAAAATCGAAATTCGCAAAATTTCATTTACAGGTGGTGAACCTACATTGAAACTTGGAAATCTTATTGCTGCTGTTAATGTTGCTAGAAAAAAAGTACCTTCGGCATTTCGTGTGCTGAATACTAATGGGTTAAATTTAAATGAATTGTATTCGTTAGGACTTGATAAATATCTAAATAGCATATCGTTAAGCCGACATCATTTTGATAATGATATTAATAATACGATATTGGGATTCAATGCACCAACAGATAAAGATATTACAAGAATACAAAAAAATACAACTGACAAATTTAAGTTGCATTTAAGTTGTAACATAATCAAAGGTCATATTGATTCAAATGAAAAAATACAAGAATACCTTGAAGCTGCGGCATCTATGGGAATTCATGATACAGGATTTGTTTCTTTAATGAAAGCGAATGAATATGCAAAATCGCATTATGTTGATTTTAGCACAATAATCGAAACAAACAATAACTTGCATAATATAAAAGAATGGCATTATAAAGATATTTGCAAATGCAACAATTATATGTACATTCCAAAAAACACAAACTATGATGCAGTACAAACATATTCTAGGTGTGCAATAAAACCTAGTTGTTCAACAAATCTACTTGTCTTTGATGGCGCAAATCTTAGAGAAGGATTTAACGGAAAAGTAATCTATTAATTAATATTCACAAATAAAAATTAGAAATCATGAACGAAAACATCAAAAAACAATTGGAAAACGCAGGGTTTGACTTTGCAATCGCTGTTGCTACACAAGCAGAAATTAAAAATGGTGCTGCTTGCGGTCAATTAAGTATTATTATCGAAAATCAGGAAAAATAAATTCCTGATTTTTAAAACTATTGACCATACTTGTATATAATATACAAATATTATTTAACTTAATTAAATCTTAAAGTCCTTATGGAAGAAAAAGTAAAACTCATTTCTTTAAATGAAAAACAATGGCATTACAAGTTGATTAAATTTGTATTTGGGAATTCGTTGCCTGACCCAAGATCTTTGAAAAATCTTTGCCCGTATTTTTGGGTAACAATCGCATCCATGATTCTTGTGGTGCCAGTATTGCCATTCAAATTAATTGGCATGTTAATTCGCGGCACTAAAACTGCTTGGCGAAAATCTAAAGAAGCCGCAGTGTCTCGATGGATTAAAACATTATCATTGGCTGAAGCATTCGATTTGTACTACGGAAACTGGTATGAAGATGAAGTTATTAAACGTCCTAAGTTTGCAAAAGAAAATTATTCCGATTCTTATATGTTAGGCGAATGGGCTGAAGCGAATGATCTCAAACGTGATGATCCTGAGTATCGTGAAAAATTAGCTGCAATGTTTGAAAAAATTAAAATTGAACGTGAAGAATTGAAGAAACAAAAAAATTCTGCATACAATTTAATACGTGCTGCTAAACAAGAACGCGAACGTAAACGTGATGAACGTAGAGAAAAAATTCAAACAAAATTAAATGCGGTTGGTGATATATTTAAACCGATAGGCAAATCTTTGAAAGATACATTTACATTTGAAGTTAAAAATTTCAATCAAGTAGTGAAACTGACAAAACAATTTGTTGGATTAGTTGTTACTATTGCTGTTGCTATTGGATTATCATATCTAGGTCAATTATTGACATGGGGTGTTCTTTCACTTGTTTCTGTGTGGAATGGCGCTGCTGTACTTGCTGTATTGATTACTGTTGGTAAAATATTGGGTTATGGAATTGCTGGCGGCTTACCTGTGGGTTTACTTTTATATTCAATACGTGCACTGATTATTAAAGCGGTTAATCAATGGGAGAAAAAAGGAAACGTACCATTATATGCAAAGCCATTCTTATGGTTCGGTCATGGGGTTATTGCAATATGGGATTATGTATTGTTTCCTGTTATATACTTTATCTTTGTAACTTTAATTTGGAAAATAATTTGTCTATCTTTGGTATGGGGAATTGTTAAAGGATTAGGTGTTGCATTAATCAAATTCACAGGAATCTTTGGTGAATACTTTGGGAGTTCATATACTGATATGTGTCCAGGTGTATCATGGGGTGATGATGATAAATAATTCAAAATAAAAAATAAAAACCTTGTCAAGAAATTGGCAAGGTTTTTTAGTTTAAAATAAATGATAAAACTATTGCTATTACATCATATATGTTGTATATTTGATTTTAAACAATTACTAAAAAATTGAAATTATGAAAGCAAAAACAAAAGTCGAAATGTTAAATGAAATGTTCATAGGAACACAATATGCAAAACATATTAATGAGGATTCAAAGTTGCCTGCTGCAAAAATAAAATTTGCTTACGATCATTTTACAAAAAATTTCGATAAAGATCCTAAAACTGCAGCGTTTTGCAGTGCGTTGTTAGGTTCAAAATAATTGCAAAGTATTTGCAAAAATATGAAACTAAAAAAACTTCGTGTATATATAATACTCAAACAATCAATTAATTAAAATTTTAAATCATTTATTATGAAAAGAATTCTTTTAATCATCAGCACTGCAATTGTTCTTGCATTTTTAAGTTGTACATCTGGTTCACAAAGTACTGTAAATTCTGATAGCACATCAGTTGATACTGCAACAGTTGTAACCGTTGATTCTGCAAATGTTGATACAACAGTTGTTGATACAACAGCAGTGAAATAAGATAAAAATCTTACGAAAAACCTTGTCAATCTAAAGTTGACAAGGTTTTTTAGTTTAAAATAAATGATAAAACTATTGCTATTGCTTCATTAATGTTGTATATTTGATTTTAACAATTAAACAAATACATAAAGATTATGGCAATCAAAAGTAAAGAAGAATCGTTAAATTATATGGAAGAAATTTTCAATGATAAAAATCTTTCGTATAATAATGCAAAATTGTGGAGAGACGGATGGCCATTTAACTGGCTTGGATTTAATTGCTTGATGTTTGATTTTTGGGATTGTGAAAATTTCTCATTTGAACAAAGAGAATTAATTGCTGAATTTCAAAAAACAAAAGTCGGTCTTGACGGACATAATCCGTATCATGATTTTGTTGGCAACGGTTTACTTAACATTTCAAAAACATTAAGAAGTATTGCAGAAGGTTTCGGCAAATAATTGAAACTTTTTCGTATTTCTGTATATAATATAAATATAAAAATAATTATTCATATCTTAAAAACTATTGTATGTACACAACAATCATTACTGGCGTTTTAACGTTTATCCTATTAGCATGTATTTTTAGAAAAGATCATGGCGACCCGAATGCACGATTTGTTAGCGCAATCGTATTTCTTATTGCATTAATTCTCTCCAATGCAATTGTAACATCAATTCGATTAAAATCATTAAAAGTAAAAAGTGAAGCTGTAAGAATCGAAGGTTTAGAACCAATTGTTGTTGGTGCTGATACCGTCTTTTATAAATGCGACACAACAATTGCAAATAACGTTACTTCAATATCTAAAGTTGTTGCTCCTAAGAAAAAATCAAATGCATATGTTATTCATAAGCATTATTCTTTTATTAAATTAATTGATTCAACGCAAATTGCCGTTAAATTTAAAAGTGAAGATGATATCACAAAGTTTGCTATTGATGAATTCAAATTTGTCTTTGATACAATAAACATGTACCAACGTTGGGAAACAAATTACATTCCTGACAAATGGAGCGCACAAATAATTCCTACAATTAAAGAATGGAAAGAAATTCGCATTAAAGAATCAGAATTCAATAAAGCAACTAAAGCGTTTCCTGGTCTATTAAAAATTTATAAAGTAACAAAATAATTATGGAAAGTAATAAAATCACTTTATTGAAAATATTCCTTTTAAAGGAATTTGTTCACTGGTTAAGAATGGGTAAACTTTGGACAGAAATTGGAACTGATATTGGTGCTCGCTTTATTGCATATCCAATAATTGTCATTCTTGTGAGTATTTTTCATTACATGTTTGCATTTATGCATTTTGCATTTGAAACATATTTATATATAAGTTCACGCGAACAGTTCAGACAAAATCTTTTAAAAATGGAAGCAAAAACTCGTGAATTAATTTCAAAGTTGCATACGCCAAAAGTTAAAAAAATTGTCAAACAAATTACATCTGTACAAAATCATAAAAAACAAAGCAAAAAACAAAGAAAAGAACAAAATGCAAATTTGCGGTTACAACCGAATTACAACATGAATAAAGGAAAGTTTCGATATACACAACATAGAGGATAATATGAAATACTTAATTTTAACATGGCTTTTATTTGCAACATTATTTGCAAGTGCACAACTTGATTCTACATACGAATCAGAATTAAGAAAAATTGATTCGACATATAATTCCGATTATGTTGAGAAAACTTTATTCGTTCCTAATGCGTTTGCGCCTGAATCCGCACCCGTTGGAATACGCGTTTTTAAACCTGTAGGTACAAATCTTGTTGAATACGAAATTCACATTTTTGATTCAAAAGGAAACCTTGTTTGGTATTCTGATAAATTGATTAATGGCAATCCTGCAGAATCATGGGACGGAATGTATAATGGAGTTTTGTTAAAATCCGATGTTTATATTTGGAAAATTACCGAAGTTCATTTTGATAAATCAAATTACACAGGTGGTTTTTATTTAGGTGTAAATAATGGGTATACAAAATCAACGCACTTTGGTTCAATCTTTTTAATTCGATAATTATGTTAAGTTGTATTTTTGGCAAAAAAACACGATTGGGTGACATTAGAATACCAACGCCGCCCGCACCCTTATTGACTGATAAGCAAAAATTAGGAATGTTTCTTAAGACGTTTGCAAATTCTAACAGCATTGATATGATATTAGAAAATTCTGCTGAAATGATTGACGAACATACATATATGGAATATATGTCAACACAGGATTATGATTATGGCAAAATTTGTAAACGACAATTGCATTGGATTAACTTAAGTAACTCGTTGAAATGTAGAAACAGTCATTTATCTTCATATTGCAATACATATACATTTACATATAACGGAAATATCTTATGTGCAATACATTTACGTAATGATAATTTTTGTGACCCTATAAATGTTTACATACCGTCAAAAATTGATGATGCATCATATGAAAGTCAATCAATTGCAAAAATAAGTAATTTACAAAGATGCTCAATAACAAATGACGACTATGATTTTTCTGTTTTATATCCGCTTATTAGAAAATGCTTAGAATCGTTATACAAAAAAGCATTTATTCGTAATAAACGCAGATTACAAAAACTTGACGCTGCTAATAATGAAATATCAAAACAGAAAAAAATACGAATAGATCGTCAAATGGCACATGCAATTGAATTTGCAAAAGAATACGATATTGACCAAAACTTTATTGATTAATTATGAATAGCGTAAAATTTCTTGATGAACATATAACAACATCAAATGGGTGTTGCAAATATACGGCGTATTTTAATTATGATTCAATGCCTAAAATAAATGGAATACTTTGCAATTCCATTTGGGCACCACATGATTTTATTAATTCGCTCGATGAATGCAATACACCAATGTTTTATGATCGTTGGCATTATACGCCAAATTATCATGGCAATCCCACACAAGAAAACGTATTGCATCCAGAAATTGCAAAATTTTTTGGATGGCAAATAATAAACGGAAAGAAAAGATTTGTTCGACATATATCTTTTAGAATTGATTCATCTGGACATGCAAATCCAGATAACATTGCATCAATATATGTAAAAGATACTATCATATCAGTTTATAACATAAACGGAAGATCATATGAAGGCGACCATTCAATTCATTATTCTGACCCATATTTTGTGAAACTGTGTGAAACATTATTAACAAAGAAATTTGAACTTGTTCATTACAATTTTCCAAATCCTGGCATTGAAGATATAAGTAAACATCGAACATTACATGAGTCATGTGTGTTGCAAAAAAATTCATGCGCTATTCGATACATCGACGGAATAATTTATCCCGATGCACAATTAACAACATGGAGAAGTAATTTCCCATATATAAGCAATTCAAAAGAAAATAAAGATAACATTCGTATATGGGACGAATCCGCAGGCGCACATAAGTATCTCACAAAAATAACAGCAGAAAAATATCCCGACTTTTTTGGCAATGTTGTTTATGTTGATTTTTCAAAAGATTCTTGTTGCCCATCAGGTGATGGACATTGTAAAATTCGACAAAGATACACAGATAGCGAAAGAAAAAACTTAGTTTTTATTACGACTGAAATTGACGATTCAAATCGCAACATATTGAAAGATGAATATTTAGGAAATGGATATTATATGATACAAAGAATTTCACATTCTATTGCTATTGCTTCATAAATGTTGTATATTTGATTTTAATTAATTAATACACAAATTATGGAAAAAGATAAATTTGCAATCATTAGAGAATATTTTTATGATACTGTAATTAATAATGACGATATGCCAACAATGGAAGATGTTATTATCATTTTACAGACAATATCAAAAATAAATAAAGATTTTAAATGGTCTATTGATTCAAAAGGAATTCATATAGGCAAAAAGAATATCAAGTATAAAGAAAGTTTAGAATTCTGCGAAATTGATTATGATATTGATGTGTTAAAAGATTGCATACTTGAAATTGTTGGCGAAATGCAATCAGTTGAAGATGCAGCTGTTGAATTTATATACGGACAGTTACAAAATTCTTTCATAACAAATTGCGTTGAAAGTACAGTTACAGAAGGCGGAATTATTTATTTCAGAAAACGTAATTTTGAAACTTTATACAATAAACCAAATGGCATAAAATATGAAATAGATAAAGTTAAAGAAAAAAACATAAATCAATACAATGAAATTTTTAATAAAGATGCCAAACCTGATAAACATGGTTTTACAAATGATTTAATCGAATTGAATTGCGTTAATGAAGCTTTTACAATTAATTACATTTTACCTAAACGTGTATGGGATCATATTGATACGTACGTAAAGGAAACAATTATACCTGACCATTTTGATGATTCTGATAATGTAACTGTTAAAGATATTGCATATTACTGGGGAATTTAAAATATGAAAGATACATTTTACAAATTAGGAAATCACGACCCTATTGAGGTTATGAAACAATGTCATGAGAAATCATTTCAAATTTTCATAGATATTAAAGATGATAATTATCGCCGTACTCCATATGACATATCGTTTGACGAATGCTTAGAAATTTTCAAACAAAATCGAATGCATTGGGTATTCATACATAGAAATAGTGGATTTCCTACATTTGCAGGCGCTGAAAAACTGTACGATTGTTTTGAAATAGGCGGTTGCACAATTGGCGTAACAGACGATAAAGGAATCAATCGTGATGTATTTTTGTTCATGTATCTTTATCCAGAAGATGGACACAAAATTTTACAAGAACTTAATCTAAATGTATTATGATAACAGAAGATGAATACTTAAAAGCATTGCAGATTGTACAATCGTACAAAAAGCAAGAAGCAATAAAAGTTGATAAAAAGAATCCTGCTTGTCGTTTAGAAAGATTTCCTAATAATTGCTGCATTGTTTTACATACATCATTTAAAGAATGCAAAGATTGTGGACATTTTATTAAAAATAAATATTCATGATATTTGTGAAGTAACATAATGAATATATAAATAAAAATTTATTATGGTAATTTACAAAACTACAAATCTTATAAATGGCAAAATTTATATAGGAAAAGATTGTCGAAATAATCCAAAGTACATTGGCTCTGGCAAATTATTAAGATTTGCCATCATTAAGTATGGCAAATCAAATTTTAAAAAGGAAATTATAGATACTGCAGATACAAATAAAGAATTATGCGAAAAGGAAATATATTGGATAAATATTTATAATTCAACAAGCAGAATAATCGGATATAATATAACTGTTGGTGGAGAAGGCGGGGATACATACGCAAATAATCCATTAATTGATAAAAACCGCAAATTTACAGATGAACATAAACAAAAAATATCAGAAAATCATCATGACGTAAATGGTAAAAATAATCCGATGTATGGCAAATGTGCATATGATATTTGGGTTGAAAAATATGGAAATACTATTGCTAACGAAAAATTACAATCTGCAAAAGAAAAACAATCATTATCGCATAAAGAAAGATTTACAGCAGAAATTCGTGAACTTTACAGTAATAGAGCAAAAGGACGAAAAAATTCAAGATATAAAAACATTATAATATTGCAATTTTCATTAACAAATGAATTTATAGCAGAATGGCCTGACTATATAGCATTAAAAGAAGCAGGATACAATGAAAAAATGATTTCATCTGTATGCAGAGGAAATCGCAAAACTGCAAATGGATATAAATGGAAATTTAAAAATAATTAGTAAAAAATTTGCTATTGCTTCATTAATGTTGTATATTTGATTTTAACAATTGATAAAAATTAAAATTATGGAAACATTTAATATTGAAAAATCAAAATTGATAAATAACGTTAAAGAATTTGCAATTAAAAAACATGACGCACCAGAGCCGCAAAGATACGGAACAGCACCATATTCATTTCACTTGAATGGGGTTGTCGAAGTTGCACTCCGTTATATTCACTTGGTGCCAGAAGCGGACAGAGAAAATGTTATTGCTGCCTGCTACGCGCATGATATTTGTGAAGATACTGATATCACACCATCAAAATTGCAAAAAATGTTCAACAAAGAAGTTGCATGGATTGTTTACCGAGTAACAAATGAATTCGGTTGGACTCGAAAAGAAAAGAATTTTAAAACATACCCAAAAATCTGGCCATGCGATAAAGCAATTTTTGTTAAACTTTGTGATAGAATATTCAACACAGGATATTCAAAATCTGGTGTTGATAAAGAAAGTGCTAGAAAGTACAAAACATATACTGAGGAATACATTATCTTCAGAGCATCATTAAAAACACGAGATTTATATCCAGAAATGTGGAGAGAACTTGATTCATTAAATACATATTAATTTTGTTGTAGTTGCAATTGTCGATGCAATAAAAGTTCATAGATATTCATTTAAATGAAAACTACAGCATATTAATGTATATAAATTATAAATAAAAATAAATGGGAAAATCAACCGAAATATAAAGAATATATAAATTAAAAGTTATATGTATCATTATGTTTATAAAGTAACCCATACAGAAACAGGACAATTTTATATTGGCGTACGCAGTTGTAAAATCCTACCATCATCAGATTCTTACTTAGGTTCAATGTGTACGTGGAAGCCTGACAAATCAAAATTGATAAAAGAAATAATCAAAGATGACTTTATTTGCAGAGAAGATGCAATTAAATTTGAAGCAGAAGAAATAACAAAGTTCATTGATGATGAAAAAAATGAAAACTATAACATCCCAAACATTGGTTTTCATACATGCAATACCGTGATAGTTAAGGATGACGAAAAATTAATACGCGTGTCAACAAATGATCCTAGATATGTTAGTGGAGAATTGACTGCATATAATAAAGGTATGATAACTGTTAAGGATGCAAACGGTAACTGTTTTAGAACATCTGTTGAAACGCCGGATTATAAAGCAGGAAAATTGATTCCTGCTTTAGATAATAAAGGAAAAATAACTGTTAGATTACGTAACGGTACATGTATAAATGTATCAACTAATGATACACGATATACTAGTGGAGAATTAATAGCTGCTTCTGTAGGATTCGTAACAGTATTCGACATAAATGGAAATACATTTAGGGTTTCAGTCGACGATCCACGATATGTTAATGGTGAATTAAAACATATATCGGTCGGGCATAAAAACGCAGCAGTTTCAAAAAAATTAAAAAATACAGTAGGTGTTATTGATGAAAATGGTAATAATATAAGAATTTCAATTGATGACCCACGGTATACATCTGGCAAATTACAACATTGGTCTAAAAATAAAAACACAGATACTGTTCCTGTACGGGATGTAAAAACAGGAAAATGTTTTAGAGTTTTAAAAACAGATCCTAGATATATATCTGGCGAATTGATACATATAGCAAAAAAATATTAGAAAAATTTGCTATTGCTTCATTAATGTTGTATATTTGATTTTAAACAATTGATAAAACAAAATAAAACTAATTTAATATAATGTATATAATATACAAATAATTTATATCATGGGGAAGTCAACAGAAGTATCAGCAGGACTTGTTTTATGGGACATCATTGATGGAGTTCCTAAAATTTTACTTGTTAAAGCAGGCGGGCCATATTTCTGGAACAAACATAAAAAATGTTATGGAATCCCAAAAGGCCACGTTGAACAAGGCGAAAATTTACTTACATGTGCAATTCGCGAATTTGAAGAAGAAACAGGAATTCGTGCAATAGGGCCATTTGACGAAATACCGTACGCAAAATACGGTTCAGGAAAATTGGTATATGCATGGGCATTCCGTTCAAAATTTAATGGTGTAATTAAATCGAATATGTTTTCCATGGAATGGCCACCAAAATCTGGAAAGTTTCAAGAATTTCCAGAGGTTGAAAAACCTGGAATGTTTTCGCTTGATGAAGCAAAAGAAATGATTATGATATCGCAAGAGTGCTATCTTGAATCTTTAAAAGAATTGTTCAAATCGAAAAACTTAATATAATGGCAGAAAAATTAAAATCATACGATAATAAATACACTTTTGAATTTGGCAAAAGTTATCTTATGAAATATAAAAGAACAACAATGTTCTTTATTTGCGAGCCGAAACTTGATTGGTATCGCGTTGAACATTCAACGTCAAAAGATACAGGATATGCTTTTATTAATTTTTCCGATATACCTGGACGATATAGTTATTACGCAAATCCATTAAACGGAAAAGGCGAACTTATTGTTAGAGAATTAACAGCAGCAGAAATAAAGGAACGCGATTCTGCTTACGATACATGGGAAGCTATGGAAAATCAAACACGAAAATTCAATTATAAATTTAAAAAATAAATCATGAGAAATTGCATCATTGTCATTGACCCGCAAAAAGATTTTTGTAGTCCAACTGGAAGTTTATTTGTAAACGGTGCTCCTGAAGATATTACAAGAATTTCAAATTTCATTAAGAAAAATACAGAAACAATTGATAACATTATCGTATCACTTGATTGGCATCAGCCATTTTCGATTTTTCACCCATCATTTTGGACAGATGAAAACGGTAATCAGCCAGCAGTATTCACAGCAATAACACTTGCTGATGTAAAAGCAGGTAAATACGTACCAGCAATTGCACCAGTTACTGTTGAAACATATCTTGAAGAATTAGAACAATCTGGTGAATACCTTCATTTGATTTGGCCAGAACATTGTATTGCAGGTTCTGATGGCGCATCAATCGTTCCAGAATTGCAAGAAGCAATAAATGAATGGTCAAGAACCGGTAAAGAATACACAACAGTTCTAAAAGGTAAACATATATTGACAGAGTTCTTCGGAATTTTTAAAGCACAAGTTGCATTACCTGGCGTTCCAAGTACAGATTGGAATTTGGAATTAATCAATTCTTTAAATAAATATGATAATATTTATATCACAGGCGAGGCAAAATCACATTGTGTTGCACAAACGGTAAAACAACTTTTTGAATATCCTGATGTTCGTAAAAAATTGGTTATTCTTGAGGATTGCATGAGCAATGTACAAGGTTTCGAACATATTGCTGACCCTACATGGGAAGCAGCAAAATCGTTAGGAATAAAATTTGCAAAAAGTACTGATTTATAACATGGTTATTGTTGTACCTCAATTGTTTGCAAATAACAAACAAGATGAACACGAAGAGCCATGCGAAAACGTAAAACAAAATGCAAAAATTGACAAGAAAAATAAATTTGTTGATTTAATTCGTTATGATTCTTATGATACTTTTTTTGCTGAAAATTTAAAATAATTTGCATTTCTATTGCTATTGCTTGAAAAATGTTGTATATTTGATTTTAATTAATTGATAAAACAAAAATTATGTTATCAGTATCAAACGCAACAGCGGAACAAATTGAAAGGATTCTTGAAAAACACTTAAATAAAGTTTTTCATATGACTTATTCACACGATGATGAAGATAATATCGGATTCGTTTGGTGTTCAAGTTCAATTACGGGTATAAATCATTATCGAGCAAACAGTTTAGGAGTAGGAATATTGCAATGGCAATTTAGGGGAAATACTCCATGTTTTTTCTCATTGCAAAAAGGTGGAAAACGTTATGATGTATCATATCCTAAAGATGATTTATTGAAAAGACTTACAGAACTTTCAATAAAAGCTAAAAGAAATTTTGAAAAAGGCGGAGAAATATAAAATTGTTAAACTTTAAAATTAAATTATGAATAAAAAACAAAAAAATGTCCTCACACTGATATGTTTCATGTTTGCAATTGCATTTGTTATATTCGTGATTTTTGGCGGATTATTAACTACGTCTGGAATATATCCTATATGTAATAAATCTGCATATACCACAATGTTTGTGATTCTTTGCGGCATTACAATAACAGGATTGCCTGTTCTAATTCAAAATTTATGGGAAGCTATTAAAAACTAAAAATTTTGAAACGACGGAGAGATTAAATTGGGTTAACTTATATAAATCTGTTTATATGAATGAATATATAAAATAAATGTATTCATGATAATATACAAAGTTACAAACATTATTAATAACAAGATTTACATAGGTAAATCGAAAAATAATAATCCAAAGTATTTAGGATCTGGCATTGTAATACAATATGCTTTAAGAAAATATGGAAAACACAATTTCGTAAAAGATATTATAGATACTGCATTGTCGTTTGATGAATTAAATGAAAAAGAAAAATATTGGATAAAATTTTTTGATTCAACAAATCATACGGTTGGTTACAATAGATCGTACGGCGGTGATGGATATTCAGGTATTACTGACGAAACTAGAGAAAAACTAAGATTGAAAAGATTAGGTACTCATTTAAAAGAATCAACAAAAGATAAGATACGCGATAAATTAAAAAATGTTAAAAAAACAGATGAACACAAACAATCGTTAGCAGACGCTTGGGATGCCACAAAACATGTAACAGACGAAATATTGGCAAAACGTGCGGTTTCATTGCAAAATATAAATAAAAAATATTACATTATTGAAAACGTAATAACGAATGAACAACTCTGTATTCTTGGGCGTGACAAATTAATTGAATTTCTTAACATAAAGAAATGGGTATATTATGAAATGCTTAAAAATGATGCAATTGTAAATAATTGGAAAATAATTAATGATTATAAAAATAAAAAATAAAAAATAAATGCAAATACTATTGCTATTGATAATTAAATGTTGTATATTTGATTTTAATTAAATTAATCTAAAAAATAAATTATGAAATACACGCCATCTATTGAACCAGCGAATTATGAATCAATTTTATTCACTGACTTGTATAAACTTACGATGTGTTGGGCTGTTTTGAAATGTTTCCCTAATGTAAAGGTGAAATACACTTTCAATGATCGCAATAACACAGTATATCCAAAAGGATTTGACGTTGAACTTCGTAGAGTTATTGACGGATTCAGAAATCGTACATTGTCGAAACAACGTAAAAAGGAATTTGCTGAAAAATGTCCTTTCTTGCCAATGGCATTTATTGATTTTCTTGAAGTATATCGTTTTGACCCATCTGAAGTTGGAGTTATCCAAGATGATGAAGGTCATCTGATTTTAACAATAAGCGGTTACTGGTACAGAACAATTCTTTGGGAAGTTCCATTAATGGCTGCAATTTGTGATTTGTTTTACAAAATGACAAATCAAGTTATTGATGTTGATGCTGATACAATAACTGAAATTCATCGAAAAAAGGCGTCCCAATTCCGCATGAATTCAATACCTTTTGCTGAATTTGGAACACGTAGAGCATATTCTCCACGTAATCATGAAAACGTTGTAAAAACTTTTGTTGATTATGCTGAAGATACATTACTTGGAACATCAAATGTTGAACTTGCGTGCGCATACGGAATAAAAGCAATTGGAACATTTGCTCATGAATGGGTTTCTGCTCATGCTGCAATGTTTGGTTATTCTCATCCAAATCGCCATGCAATGCAATCATGGGTGTCGGTTTATAATGGTAACCTAGGAATTGCACTTCCTGACACATTTACAACCGACGCATTCTTAGTCGATTTTGATTCAATGTTTGCAAATTTATTCACAGGAACACGTCATGATTCTGGCGATCCATTAGTTTACATGGATAAAATGATTGCACATTATAAAAAATTAGGAATCGACCCAACAACTAAAACCATAACATACTCTGACGGAATGAATTGGGAAGAAGTTGAAAAGGTAATGGCATATCGTGTAGGCGAAATTCGAAGAGGACCTGCAATCGGAACTTGGTTTACAAATGATTTACCTGACATAAAACCGATGAATATCGTTATCAAATTAACGGAATGCGATGGATTACCTGCTGTTAAAATATCGGATAATCCGATAAAAGCAATAGGTGATAAGAAAACTATAGAATTTGCAATGTGGCAAGTAGGACAACAAATTGACGCATATACTAAAAAATAATCATGGGAAAAGGAAACGTTCAATTAGGAAATTTTAATTATGTAGGTGTTTCCACGTACTATGTAAATAAAGGCGTTAGTTGGGAAGAAGCTGAAAATGCAATCATGAATGAAAAACGCGATGCAATAAATAACTTAATAAAACAAAAGAAATGTTTTTGTTGCAAAAGAACTATCGTTGAATGTTTACTTCCTATCGTTATTAAAGAAAACGAAATTACAGAATTCTTGAATGATAGAAATGAAGAATTTATTGATTCATTTATTTCAGATGTTTGCGAAATTTTAGGTGCAAAAGAAGAACACACAAATGCTGAGGAATTGTCATCTGAAAATTTTAACAATTGTGAAATTATTTGCAACAATAGCATAATTGCTGCTGTTATTGATGACAATGAAAATTCGATTGCTATTGCATTCATACCGTCTAAAATACAAGAGTACTTTGATGGCGACAATAAAAAATGGGAAGAATACAGCAAACTTGCTAAGCATTCTGCGAATTTGGCAATGAAAAAATTGCATTCTCTATATTTGAACAGTATGTCAATTCGTACAGGTTCTTGGACATCAGGTTCATTACCGAAAGAAACATACGAAGACATATCGAAATACGGCTATTAATCAATGTGTTTGCGAATATATAATAAAAATTACGCAAATGGCATTTAAAAGATTATACAGTATTTCCGAGTTTACAAAAAAGAACGGAAAGGTTCATCAAAAGAGAATGAAAATTTCAGGCGATATTAATGAACTTCATGAGTTGCAATACAGAGCATCTCGAAAATTCAAAGAACCTGAAGTAATCGTTAAATTTGAAAACGAAAACTTGGTTATACTTTTTGACAATTATCTTGATGAAAGATTATTAAAATTCATTGACAAAAATGCAAAGAATTGCAAAGTAATTGATGAAAATGAAATTTAAAAATAATTAAGATAATGGAAAGAAGAATACCAACAATTGAAGAATATTCAGTTAATGAAGCAATGGTTCAAGTTGCGGGCGATAAAAAACCTGCTGGTGCGCAAGTACTTGCAACAGTTATTGTCGAACATATGATAAAAGAAAATTATATGAAACCCGGCGCAGATGCTGCTAAATCAGCATTAATTGAAGATATTAAAAAACTAATTATGCAATCAACATTTTAAATGACAGCGATAAAAATTACGCCAAAAAATTCAGAATCGAAATACGTTGCTTTAAATAGCAAACGCGAAATAATATCTGAAGGAATTGAATTAAAAAAAGTTATTGCAGATGCAGAAAAAATTACTGATAGTTTCAGTATTCTTCCACTTGCATCTAGACCAATTGATTTTCATTACAGAAAAACTATTGAATCTTAATGTATATAAATTAAACAACAAATAAGGGGGTGACCGGCTTTTGACTGCTTTCAGTGTTCGAAGTTCGCGTGCTGATGATTGTACTAATCATATATCGTACAAAACCATAATAGGCAAAACTATTAACAATGCACTTCGTTCAATAGCAACTTTCGAAAGAGAGTCAATGCTAATGGCTGCTTAATCAGATTAAGCAAAGAGCAACCTTCGATTGCAATTTACCTAACGCAATCATATGTGGGTTTCAAACAATTTGGTAACATATCTTAATGTGATAACAACATCATTTTGTATATGACTTTTTGTTGTTAAAACCAATTCATCGAGTTTCAGGTTATTCTCATTGATGAAATTGTCGAATACCAAAAATAACACACGCACGTAGAGAGCTTTTGGCTCGTTTGCTAGGACCGGGGTTTAAATGGGAATTGGACCCCCTTGGTGGTGACACCAAGTAAAAATAAATCGGGTGAATTGCTGGAACGCTAAGTTCAATTGAATATGCCAATCAGCAGCCAAGCGCAAATTACAATTTGTGAAGGTTCAACGACTACCTGAGGAATACAGTTTCCTTAATAACAGGATAAAGCGCCCGACACTGATTAATCGTTATTAATCAGTTGATGATATAGTCTGAACAATATGGAAACATATTGATAACATTTGCGAATCCCCGCACCTCCACAAAACGGTTGCTTACAACAGTAGGCAACCGTTTTATTTATTAGTTCGAGTTCTTTCACATCCAATTTGATAAATAAAATATGTTATGAAAAAATGTGAAACTTGCGGAATGGGATTTGAAAATCATTCATTATACGCAAATCATATACGGTGGGCGCATAAAGACAATATTGCAAGCATTGCAAAAAATAAAGAAAACGCCATTAATCGGTATAAAAAGATTAATGGCGAAATTATAGAAAAAATCGTTTCGTGCCATATTTGTGGGAAATCATTTTCGATAAAAGAGCATGAAAATAAATGCAAAGAAAAGTATTATTGTTCAGTTTCATGTAGCAATACACGAAATCATTCAATAGAAACTCGTAATAAGATGAGCTTAAGTTTAAAGCAAGCGTGGAAAACTAATAGCAATTTGCAATTAACAACAAGTAGTCATTTAAAAAATAAAAGGTTTTCATCAAAAAATGAATTAATTATACGAGATTTTTTTAAATCTGAATATCCTGACGATAATTGGACATTTGGCGGAAACTTAAATATTGATGAATATAGGATATCTCGAGATTTATATTCAAATAAATTAAAGGTATGCATCGAATACGATGGCATATGGCATTTTAAAAACATTCATAATCAATTAAAAGAAAAACAAGATAAAGATGCGGCATTAGAAAAATGGTGTATACTTAATTCGTATAGGCTTATTCGCATATCTGAAAATGTTTTTACTCAAAATATAAACGATAAATTAAAGCAATTAGCTGACGAAGTATATAACGGAAATCAACAGATTGTAAAATATTATTAAAGAAAAGGCGGTTTCTTTGTTTTACCGCATAAAATATTAAACAAAGTGGTGGAGTTGCCGAACAATTCATTCGGCTCCAAAAAAATTACGGATTACTTCGAAAGAGGTAATCCGTTTTTTTATGCTTTTTTTCCAGGAAATATATAAAATAAAAATATAAATATTATGGAAAGAAGAATACCATCATTAGATGAATTTATCAATGAAGCAAACAATAACAGACGTTATAATTCTGGTGCTGCTGTTGCATCAATCGGAACATTAAATCTCAAAACCGGTTCATCAAAATATTTCAACGTGTATGAAACATGGCCTGATGGAACAGCTGAAATATGGGCAAATAAAGATTACAACGGAAACATTATCAAAACAATAGTTGTATTCACGGCAGGAAAAAAATCAATGAAACCCATAGGCGGAACGCAATCATTTAAAGCAGACCAATCCGACCGTCCAATGTTTGAAGGAAAACCATTAGAAATTATTGATTCATGTCCAAATGCAAAGTTGCCAGAATTTGCAGATAAATATGGTAAAAGTTTGGCTGCATACACATATAAATAGTCCTAAACCATTATATTCTTCAATAATGTTCATTTTTGAATGTAATATATAATTAAACAATCACATTGTGATTCTATACGTAAAATAACACAATTTAATGAATGCATATACGCTAGGAACATTGGGAGAATTATATTTGAAGTTGGGATTTGTCGCATTAATCATTGTGGTGTTCTTAAGTGCATTCATGATTATGTTTATTCGACAAACAAAAACGTTGGATAAGATTTACAAAGTTCTATACGATGAGAATACAAACAATCTTACATTACAATCTTCGTACGACATTATAGAAGCACAATACATGTTAACCAAGTTTACATTGATTGAAACAATAATGCGAATTCATACAGAGAATAATATTAAAGACCCTGCAAGACAAGAATTGATAAAAAGCAATTTGGAAATCATAACAAAGAATTTATATGATAGAGATATTACGGTTTTAAGTAAACTTAAATATCGAAATGTTCATTTACACGAATACATGGAAAATCATATAAATTACATTGAAATATCACAAGATCTTTACGTAAATCTAATTCATGGTTACAATCCAAAAGATATAATTGGCATGTTAAATAATGAGTATGCGGCGTATATAAACGAAACACGTCAATACATTGAAAAAAAATCAAAATAATGAACACAGCATTGCATATTTTATTAATCGGTTTATCATTTTTCTTATTATTAAAGTCTATTAAAACATACATAAGATTTAAACAAAATGTTAAAGCTATGATATGTTTAACACGTATGCAAGTTATCAATTTTCTTAAAGTTACTATTCTTTTCTCTCTTCTTTACGCAATCGGCGAATTTTTTGCAATGTTTCATAACATTAATTTTAATAGCGCAAACTTATTGGAATATTTTAACGAAGTTTTAATTATTTCCGCATTAATATATTTGATTTATAAATTTAAAAAACGATAACATGGTATATACTAAAATTGTACCAATCAAACACGATATTGATTATACGCCAGGTAAGGGTGGTTTGGACCAACACAGCAGATACATTACAGGTATAATGGCAACAAAAGAATTAAAAGGTAATTTAACATTGTACTTATTGAACAATCCAACAGAAGGAATTGAAATACCGAAAGATTGTTTTGTAACTGGTGGCATATATAATTTTGCAATTGCAAAAATAAAGTATTCTGACGAAAATGATTCGTGCTCTATTATTGGATGTATCGAAAATCCTGTTAGACTTACATAAAAGCTTCAAAATTAAATGAATATATAAAATAAAATAAAAACATATATCACATGTCAAAAAACGCTAAGGTATTTTTATTAACTGAAAAATCTGGTCATGAATTTAAAGTTGTTGATAAAGACAATTATATTCTTGAAGGAATTTTTTGTGTATTCGGTAAAGAAAACGTAAATCATAGAATTTACGAAGAAGACGAATACATGCCACACTTGGAATATTTACAAGAAAAAATCAAAAGAAATAAATTAGCTGGTGAATTAGATCATCCTGAAAAATTCGATGTAAGTCTTGCAAACATTTCACATCTTGTTGAAAAAATTTGGTATGATAAAGAAACACGTACACTTAAAGGACGTATTCGATTATTAGATACTGACCCTGCTGGTTTAAATGCTAGAAAACTTGTTGATTCAGGTTTCCCTATTAGTATTTCATCTAGAGCTGCAGGTGTTGTTAAAGAAAACAAAGAAGTTAAAATCAAAAGAATCTTCACTTATGATTTAGTTGCGGATGGCGGATTTGGCGATAATGCTGAAATGGAACGTGTATACGAATCTATCTGTTCAGGATTAGTAATGGAAACTGAATTACCTTCATTAAATAAAGAATTAGGATTCAATGGTGCTGATGGCATTAATTTATACGATGTGACTGATAAGTATCCTGATTTATTAATTGAAGGTGCTGATTTTAGTATATATGATTTTAGTTTAACAAAGAAAACAAAACCTGCTTCAACCCAAAATGCACAAGTTGAAAAAAATGCATTGAATGAAGCAATATATAATAAAAATAATTCATCAAGCATGGAAAAAAATAATAATACTGTTACGGCTGAAGATATGTACAAGTATTCTTTACATGTTAAAGAACAAATGGAAAAGTTTGAATCGGCAATCGCTGAAATGACTAAGAAAATGGAATCTTTATCTGTTAAGCCACAAGAATCTACAACCGATGAAACAAATGAAAGAATTAAAGTTCTTGAAGGTGAAATTGTTACAATCAAGAAATATTCTAATGAACTTTCTAAATATGTTTCTGATACAATTAATTATGTTGAATTGATTGGTGAAGATCATAACTGGTTAGCAGATTATACACAACGTATTGCAGAAGATCATAATCATGTTGCTGCATACACTGAAAAAATTGCTGAAGATCATAATTATGTTGCTGGTTATTTAAACGATAAAATTAGACCGTTACTTGAAAAAAATATTGCTTACTCTGAGAAAATTGCAGAACAAGCAAATTACGGTTTAAATTATGCTGAAGAAGTTTTAGCAAAAGAATTACATGAAACACAATCTTATATCCAAGAAGTAATTACTGAAAAAATTAATCACTTATGGAACTACCAAGATTATATCATGGAGAAAACAAACGAAGTTCACGTATACGCTGATTACTTAGGTGAAAATGCTGCAACTCGTGAAGATCTTGAAAACGTTGCAGGTTTTGCTGAAGCAATTTCTGAAAGCGTAAAAACAAACACAACTGCTCCAATTGTTAATGAAGCTGTTGTTAATGAAAAAGAAAACATATTAAGTAAATATACTTCTTTAGGAAGCAAAATTGACAACTTATTGGAATCTATCCAAACACAAAAGATGAATCCAATCAATGAACACATTGAAAATTATCCTTTCTTAAAGAATTTAGATGGCGAACAAGTTAAGAAATTTATTTCTTTTACAGACATTCAAAAACAACAGATTGCATCGTCTATCAATGAAAACAACCACAAAAGTAAAGAAGAAATGACTGCTTTACTTGAAAGAGCAGCAACTCAATCTCTAGCACCAAAATCTGACCTATGGTTAGAAAAAATGCCTGAGGAGTACAAAGCAACTTGGGAATCTCTAACTGAATCTGCAAAGAATCAAATTGCTTCACAATCGAAATTGTACCCATTGAATACTGAACGACAAGTAATCAATTTCTGGCAAACTCGTGGATTGCATAAAGTTGAAGGCAACGGTACGCTGAACGAATCAGCAAATGCTCAAATTGTTGAAGAAACTGGAGCTGCACAACGTGGATATAGCAAAAGCTATATGGAAAGCGTAAAAGCAAATCTTGATAGATTCAACAGATAAAACAAACATTAAAATAAAAAAATTCAATAAAATGAAACTTTTAAACGAAAAACAAATTTTCGAAGAATGGGCACCAATCGTAGAAGAAAAAACGCAAATTACAGACAAAAGTAAACTTGCTTGGTTATCAAAATATTGCCACTTCCACGCTTTGAATGAATCTTCTTTCGTAGGCGGATGGGCATGGCCTGCTGCATCTTTACAAAACACTCCAGGTATGGGTAACGTGGCTACAGGTCAAGTTGCTGGTGGTGCTGCTTTCCATAGCGCTGCAACTGGTTCAGGTGACAAATTCCCTTCTCTTTTACCTCTTGCAATCCAAGTTGGTGCTAGAACAATCGGTTTTGATATTGTACCTGTAATTCCAATGAACGGTCCTTCAGGAGTATTAACTTACCTTGACTACGTTTATGCTGGTGGTAAATTACCAAACGACCCATCTGATGCAAACGCAGAAAACCCAACAATGATTAAAGTTAACATCGGTGGTTCTTACACAGTAGGTACTAAATATGTTGCAACTTCAGGATCAAACAACTTAGAGTTAATCTATATTGGTAAATCTCGTATCGATGCATACAAAATCTTCCGTGCTCTTAAATCTGGCGAAAAATATAAAATCGGTTCTGCTTGGCAAACTGCTTCTATCTCAACTCCTCATTTATTAGTTGCTGATGTATTCAACACTGGATCTGCATTTACAATTGATTCTGATGGTTCTCCTGCTGCTACACCTTGTACTGCAACTGCTTCTTTAGTGAAAGCTTTAGAAGATCATATCCAAGGATATACTGGTGCTGGTGCTCAAGATGGTGATGCTTGGACTGGAAACTATGCAAATGGTGCTTCTAACCCAGAACCAATGAGAAGAGGTATTGGTGAACAAACTTACTACAGAACTATGGGTCTTCAAACATTCACTAAGTTCGTTGAAGCTGAAACTTACCAAGCTGCTGCTACTGTAACAACTGAACAAATACAAGATCTTAACCGTCAATTCGGTATCGATGTTGTAGGTATGGTTGAAAATTCATTAGTGAACGAAGTATCTCAATCAATCAACAAACACATCTTATCAAGAGCGTTTGCTTTAGGATGGACTAACCACAATACATTTGCTGAAGTAGAAGGTCAAAACTTCAACTTGCAAACTGACCCAAGTGCTAGTACAACTTACCAAACATTCAACAATAAAGACGGTGCAACTACTACAATGTCTGTTCCTGTTATGTCATTGTTCGCTGGAGCTAATCCTTCTGCAGCATTTGAAAACCAATGGACTGTTCAACGTAGAGTTTTCTCAAGAATTCTTGCTGGTGGTAACGTAATCTCTCAAAGAGGTCGTAGAGGTCCTGCTAACTTCATTGTTACAAACCTTCAAATCGCTACAATCTTACAAGATTCTGCACAATTCACATTTGCTCCAATGGCAAATACAATCAACCAAAACAACGGTTCACTTTACCCAGTAGGTGCTGTTGCAGGTATGACTGTATATGTTGACCCTAACATGTCTTGGTCTGATACTCGTGTATTAGTAGGACGTAAAGGTGCTGATGAAGAACCAGGATTAAAATACATGCCTTACTTGATGGCTGAAACTATCCAAACAATTGCTGAAGGTACAATGACTCCGAAAGTTGCCGTTAAATCTCGTTACGCTCTTGTTGAAGCAGGTTTCCACCCAGAAACAATGTATTTCACATTCTTCGTTGCTACTCCAGCTGGAGGTTTAGTATAATCTTAGGATTAATTAAATTAACATATAATTCAAAAAGGGAACTTCGGTTCCCTTTTTTTATGCGTTATATTGAAGTAAAACTTTTATCTTTTCCTGTATATAAATTAAACAAATAAAAAATCAAGTCGATAACTTCAATTGATTTATACTGCGATAATTTCAAATAAGTAACTAAAACGATAACTTCAATGACAAAAGTAAAACAATCATTTCCAAACGATGCAGCATTGTATGCAGAATCATTCAACAACGGTTTACAAAGAGCAATTAAAACATGGCAAAGTAATCCACCGATACGAACTGTTGATAATCTATTAAACGTATTAAACAATAAAGAACTACTTGAAATCGAAAATAAGATTGAAGTCTGGTATTTTGTTTATTCTTTATTACATTTTTTACATGGTGATGTGCCAACAATGCCAGAGATTGATTATAACATGAATGTAATTTACACAAACAAAGAATCATTCATCCCAGGTACAGTTGTTGTAAACAGCAATTTTGCAAATAAATGGGCAACAAATTTAACTGCTGTTAGTATAGTATCTGCATATCCAACAGAAATACTAAAATTATCAAATAGTTCAATATGTACGCATTCAAATTTTCATTCAATTTTTTCAAGAGCAAAAGATTTGCGAATAGAATTGAAACATGCACAAATCGAAAATAATCAAGATTATTCTAATGCAAATTTAGTTTTAAAGATATTTATAAATTACGTATTCGGTATGATTGCTAGCAATAAGTCACCTTTAAAATTTAACAGTTTCAATGCAGACAGAATACCGTTTAACGTAAATAGAATATTACATAAAGCTGAACAAATATTCCCAGGCCATTACGTTTATATTGATACTGACACGATATATTTCAATAATTTTAATGAAATTAATGAAAGATTTTTTGCAACTATGCGTGGCGCTGATTATACGTATCATTCGTTTGATGTAGAACCTGGATATCAAGGTATGTTTGTTGGAAAAAAACAATATGTAATACGAGACCCACAAGGCAATATAAAAGTTAAAGGCATAAGAACTATATAAGTTAAATTGAAACGGAGCGTAAAGTTCCGTTTTTTTTTTATGCTTTAATTTATGAATATATAAAATAAACAAATTAGTATGAAACAAAGAATACCAAGTTTGGATGAATTTATCAATGAAAGTTCAATAACTTTTTATAAAGAAAAAGAATTAGATGCAATGTCTATTGAAAAAATAAAAGACATTCAAGAGATAATTGATGAAGAGATTTATATAGTAACAGATAAAATATCAAATGCACGTTCGCAATCTGCTATTGATAGTTTAGAAAAAAAATTGTCGAAACTTAATGACTATCAAGGTCTTTTAAGTGACGTGGCTGATAAAAAATAATTTATTATGAAACAAAGAATACCTACATTAGACGAGTTCATTAATGAAAACGCAAATTACATAAATGAAGCTGCTGACCTTGAAAGAGAACCACAACCTGCATATGTTGCATTTAAAAAAGTAGTTGGACCGTTATTTGCTGGCATATCAATATACGGAAATAATGGCGACCAATCGCAATCAAAAATATTTATGTACTTGGGTGATAGAGGACAAAAATTGCAAATCACTGGAATGCAAATTCTTGCCGATGTTGAATCAGCAGTTCCTGAGATAACGCAAACAGTTTGGAGCAATGGCCCAACTTTCGATATTCCATCCGAAGAATCAATCAAGATTGCTAAAAAACTTGGTTTTAGCAAAAAAGGTTCAAATGATTATGAAATTCAAGTAAGTAAACCAAGCGATGCACCTGCTATTATAATCAAATTCTTAAAAGCAGTTATGCCTAAATTTATCAAATAATTATGAAACAGAGAATACCAACAATCGAAGAATTCAGCAGTAAAGAAATTGTAAGCAATGTATCAGAAGCTGAACGTGAACAAGCAGATATTGTAACAGCAACAGATGCAATAGCTATATTTCTAGACAGACCTGTTACCCGAACTAATATCGAAATATTGGAAGGCGTAATTGCAAAACATAAATGTACATTACTTGCAATAAAAGATAGCATTGTTATCGTACACGCTGCCGATAATAGAGGAACAAATTTAAAGGCATTAAAAGACGAATTAAATTAATAATATGAAACAAAGAATACCTAGTCTAGATGACTTTATAAACGAAGGTGCCGATATGTCAAGTCCATCTCCAATATTTATATTGGTTGGTATGTTAGACGGTTCTGCATTTTATGCATCAAATGATAGCATGAAAGAAAATGCAACAAAGGAAGATTTATCATATTTTCTAAATAATTTGAAAAATGGTGAATACACAACAAGTAGAGATAATGTATATTATATTTGTAGTACACCACCGCCAAAGTTCAGAAGCGTGTTTGAAGTTGCAAACGCACTTTGCGCTGAAATATCTGTAAGTCATTATGTTAACTTTTTTGCATTAAAAGGATCTGAATCTGCAAACGAAATTGGTTTTTTAATTGAAAATAAAGGAACAGTAACAAAGTTCTTGAAAGCAACAAAATATACTGACATGTCTCAAATTGTTAAAGAATACGCATATAATAAATATCATCTTGCATTGGAAAAATTGCCAAGTGGCAACCTTAATACTAAAAAATTATTAAGTGTGAATGTTATTCCATTTAAAAGTTACAAAGAAGAAATAATTGAACCAAAATAATGCATATGAAAAAAAGAATACCGACACTTGATGAATTCGTCAACGAATATATTGCACATCCTTTAAGTTTTATGAATTCAGATGATTATGAATTTGAAGGTGATAAATCTAGTTCTGCTGCACATAAAGAATGGGAAGAACTTTTAAAAATAATCAAAGATCCTAAGCACCGTGATGACGTCATAGACATTAGTTATAGCGAATGGCTTGTTTCGTTTGAAGAAGATACAGATTTGACGTTTATTCCAAAGAATCTTTTAAATAAATTAAAAAAGAGAAATTAAAAATATGAAACATAGAATACCTACATTAAACGAATATGTAAACGAGAATGCGTTTATTGCAATTCAAAAAGATTATGATAAATTCATTCAAATAGACCACAAAGAAAAATTAATCGAATCTTTGTTGTCAGAAAAGTCAATAATCCTAAACGAACTTGAAAAATCTGTACTTGTTATTATTAAAGAAAATAACGGAACAAACGATTTATTTGAAGGAACGTTAAATGAAAACGCTGTTTATGAATGGTGTTTATCAATTAATGAAGCTGGCGAAAGTTTAGCGCAAAAATGGAAAGATAAAGCAGCTGCAGCAATTGAAACTGCAAAAGAAAAAGGAAAATCTGCGTTATCGAAAACACAAGAAGTACTTATTAAAATAGGTTCAGATATTACTGGATTAGTTAAAGTTATTTCAAATACAATTGCAACATTTTTAAAGAAAGCATGGGCATGGATTTATAACCAAACGCAATCTAAATATGCGCCATTGAAGGATAAAATTATTGAATCAGCAACTCCAAAAATTCATAAACATGGTGTTGATAAAACATCAGAAGAAATAAAGAATCTTGGAGCAATGTGTAAACATACGATTCAATATTTTACAGGTGATGCTGCAAAAACAATGACACAAGGAATTACAGCAGCAACAAAAACAAATGAATCAATTGAATACATAATGGAAAAAGCTGTATACTTATCAATGGCTGAATTGATTACTGAAGGATATGACGTATTTGAATCTGACGGGCATGGAACAATTCATTTGCCATTAGTATCATCAATTGCAAAAAAATTAACAAAATTCCCTCCGTTTACTTGGATGCATCATGCTGAAGCATTTGTTGCAAAAAATGCAAACAACGCGTTTGAAAAGGCATCTCAAATGTTAACAAAATATATTGGCGCGCCAGGACCATTTGAATTTGTGTTTATGGGAACATTGTTTGGAATTCTTGCCGGCTATGTTTTAGAACATGGTGTTGCTGGCATGATTGAACATTTAGGAGAAACAGCAATTGCTGCAAGTATCATTGTATTGATACCAGGAATTGGATGGATATTACATACTTTGGAATTAGTATCTAAAGGATTATTTTTAACAACAATAGCAGAAACTGCAGTTCATACAGTTGCAGCCGCAATTAAAAAAGATAAAGGCGAATAATGGAAAAGAGAATACCGAAGTTTGATGAATTCATTAACGAATCTTCAAATTTAACAAAAATACTTCGTTCGTTAGGATGGCTTGGTGATGATTGGACACCAGCCGAATACAAAACACAAATAAGAAAGTTAAGTGATGAAACTTTAATGATATGGTATAATTCAAAAGATAATCCTATACCGAATACGCCACTTGACTTTCAAAGAAATCTTGTTAAACTAGAAGTTGAAAGACGAGGGTTAAAATAAAAATAAACGATGGAAAAGAGAATACCTACATTAGACGTTTTCATTAATGAAAACATAAACGAAGCAAAAGCAAAACAAAAGTTTGTTGTTTTGCGAAGAGATAATCCACAACTTAAAAATCCATATTACATGGTTCGTGGACAAATGTCAGCAAAAGATATTAAAACTGCTGAAAATCCATCATACGGATATATTACTGCTGAATTATTTGATACTGAAGAAGAAATGAATGCTTTTATTGAACAGAAAAAAGCAGAAGGTTTACGAGTTAGTTAATTAAAATAAACGCATAAAAAAAGGGAACTTAAATTAATTTAAGTTCCCTTTTTTTTGTTTTAAAATATCAAATCGCCCGGATAGTTTTCATTTAATAATTTAATTGCATGTATGCAAGTATCTTTCAAATTATCGAAAACCGGAATACCTAAATCATCAGCAAAACGTTGTTTTATATAACGAACTCCGTGAAAACCAGGTTCAGCACCAATTGCCAATTTGATTCCTTTATTGTAATTTGCTTTTCCAAACCATTCAGCAATTTCAAACCTTGTTGTTTGTGCGTAACTTCTACTTGGGTCAAGTTCTTCTGGAATAGGATTTGCTAACCAAAACAAAATAACGCCGCCAGCTGCAGCATTTGCTAAATTTTTACTTTCCCACGCAACCTGTTTATCGTAATAAAATTCTTCGGGTTTATTTAGCATTTTTGGTGATGCAATATCGAATTCTACATTAGATACGTATTCATGTAGTTGTTCAAAATTTTTAATTGCAACTGAATGCCAATCTGGTGCAGATTGGATAGGACCTGCTAAAAATATAGTAGGTTTGTTTGTTGTTTCGTCAAGTGGTCGAATTACTTTCATGATATTAATGTTTTAATAGATTCTAGAGATTCTTTAGGTGCATATTTTAAATTTGCAATTATTTCGCCAGCAAATACATTTTGGTCATAAAATTTGTTAATGCCATTTATACTAAATAAAACTAAATCCATTGAAATAGGTTTAAAGTGCCAAGCGTCACAACCAACGTTTATTGTATTTCTTTGTACTTTCCATAAGCCATGAATATGTCCAACTATATTGAACATCATATCATCTGCCTTTGTTGGATAATGATTTAAGAAAAGTAATTTTTGGGGAATTGATTTTGCGCCATGTTCAACAACAAGATTCTTATGAACTGCTGAAAAATATTGCAAAAGAACTTCATCTGCAATTTTATCATCATAGTTTCCTTTGATTAAAATCTTTTTTCCGTTAAGTTTTAAAACTTGTTTTAAAGATTCTTCGTTCATTGCAACATCACCTAAATGATAAACTGTATCATCATCAGTAACAATTGAATTCCAATTGTCGATGATTAAGTTATCCATTTCCTCTGATGTTTTACAAACAAGATCTCTGCCGTACAAATTTAAACGGTCATCACCGAAGTGTGTGTCTGATGTAAAGTAAATCATATGTTTCTTTTAAGTATATTTTTGTATAATTTATATACATAAAAGGTAAAAAGTTTAAAACTTAATTATATTTATGAATATATAATAAAATAAAGTTTCAATGAAATATACTGATTACACAAAAGGTAAGGAATTATTTATAGCTAACGTTTTTATAAAAGAAAGCGAATTATTAGGGTCGATTAACGAACAGTATAATGCATTCGTATGGGACAACAATATTGAAGAATTTATAACAGAATGCGAAATTTCAAATATTGCAGACGAAATGTTTTTACCTTTAAATGAGGCTGAAGGTGGTTCCAACTTTTTTATGAGAATGATTGGCAAAACAAAATTGAAAAATAATGTAAAGAAATATGCAAATGCGTATCTTGCATGGAAAATGGCGCCAATTGAATTAATGAAATTAAAGAAAACTCCAAGATGGGAGAAAATGGACCAGGACCAACGAAATCATGCAACAGAAGCACAAAAAATAAAAGTCACTGCAGACGGTGATGCAGTATCAGCAATCGAAGATCGTATGGAAGAAATTGCAAAACGATACGGCGTTGATAATGTGTTAGGCATGTATAAAACAAAAGCAAAATTAGCAGCACTTACTAAAGTACGAACAGTTGCAAAAGGTATGTATAGCGATTCAGAATATAGCGACCTTGAAAATACATACAAAAATTTGCAAAATCAAGCAAAGAAAGCTGACGAAACATTAGCAGCACAACAAAAAGAAGAATCTAAAGTAGATAAAGTTGCAGCTGCTAAAGAAAATGGATTTGTTCCTGTTTCTAAAGAACAAATTGATTCAGGCGATTACGACGTAATATCACTACAAGATAAACAAGGAAAAACTGTTATCGTTGGCAAAAAGAAAGCGAATGCTAAACCTGCTGACACTAAACCTGCTGATGCTAAACCTGCTGATGCTAAACCTGCTGATGCTAATCCAGCAGAAACAAAAAAAGCAGATAAAATTGCCGAATTGGAATCAACGATTAAAGATTTCAGCAAGAATATTGAAGATGAAATGAAGTATAAACAAGGTATTGATAGTAAGATAGCAGAATTAGAAAAAGAAAAAGAAACTGCTACAGATAAAAATTCAATTGATACGAAAATAAATAAATTAAAACTAGAATCTTCGAAGTCTTTAGATGATATGAAAGACATGCAAAAGAAAATGAAAGAAACAAAAACAGAATTAGATAAAATAAATAAATAAAAACATGGCAAACAGAGTACCAACACTTGATGAATACATCAATGAATCAAAACAATTAAACGAAGGAAAAACATTTAATTGGAATGCACAAAAAGTTGCAAAAAACTTCAATGAAGTTAATGAAGATGAACCATTAGAACCAACAGATAGAGAAGTTGCTTTATGGGTTACTATTACAAATTTATTTAATGAATTTGATTTAGAAGTATATCAAGATCTTGACGCATATTCAATTTCTGGTGTATCTGAAAGAGGAATATACGTAGGTATTGATTCTGAAATTTTTGAAAACAAACAAGTAACATTAACTGTTACACGTGCTAAACCTCAAGATATCGAAGGATTTGCAAAAGCAATGGGTTCAACTGCGCCTTCTGCTTGGAGTTTCAAAAATACTGATTACGAAAGAGAAACAGTTACGTATAAACAAAACAAATTAGACGTTAGAGTAACAGGTGATTTATTAGAAAAACTTTTCAGAAAGTTTGTAAACATAATGAAGTAATATTGAAACCTGGAATTCTTAAAGTTCCAGGTTTTTTTATGCTTTCTTTTTAAAACTAAACATCATTAATGTATATAATAAACAAATTTAATAGATTCATCATTTCAATTATATGAAAAGCAAAAGTTTATTTGACGCACCAGAACCAGAAGAAAAAAAAAAAATACATTAAAATTATTTGTATGCGCGAATCCTAAACCGTTAGATCCTTCAAAAGAAACATTAGGTATTATAACTAAAAATAGTTTTATGCTATCCGATTTTAACATTAACTTCGGATTTGTTCGAGAAATCGTAACAGTTTTATCTGAAATGTATAATCTTGTTTTTATCGGTGAAGAATCTGATAAAACAATTCCTAATGGAATGTCAAATTTTTATACGTATAATCTTACAAGATATAAACAAATAAACGGTAAAGAATTCAAAAGAAAAGCAGAGAATAAAGATAATGCAGTACACAATCTTAAAATTCTTACTAGAGAATTTGATAATTCATTCCCATTTACTTTAGACAGAATTTTATTCGCAAATGATATTTATTACATATTGCCGTTAACTTCATATATATCGAAAGAACTTGACCCAACTGGTAATTTGCAATACTTACAAAATGAATTTCATGATTATGTAGGAAACAATACATCTGAAATTGATTTAAGAAAAAAAGCAATTGAACAAGTTTGTTCTAATTATGATAATAGAGTTTCTTTGCTTGCATTCTCAATGTACACAAAAAACATGTTCATCAATGTTGTGAAATACTTTCATGATAAAAAACCGTTGAAATGTCTTTACAGTTTTAGTGTTGACCCTGCAGCTTTTTTGGAAATTTTCGATTACTATGGAATTCCACAAAAACGGTTTTATTTTGCTGATGATAATCGCGGTACTCGAAAATTCGAGGAATTTCCAATTGCTCATTTGCAACATATTACACACGAGGAAAACGTATTTGGAAATGTTGATACTACTAAAACAAAAGATTTATTTTATGTAGGAACTATACTGCATTCAAAAGGACATCGAAAAGATATGTGGGATAAATACTTTAAAGATTTGAATCTTACAAATAGTTCAATGTGGATTCCTATAAAAGCAAACGGTTTGTTCATGACAGAAAAACAAGTAAATAGTCATTACGGACAGTCTGCAGCAACAAAAGCAAACGAATTATTTGGTGAACTTGTTGAACAAATTAAAAAGCATCCGATGCACAAAGGCCATATGTACACGAAAGATGTTCGGAAAACATTGGCAGAATACAAATATGGCATTGTTTTGAAATGCGTATCTTTTAGTGACTCATTAAACCCAAGACCTGTTTTTTATACATATCTGGGAATACTGCCATTAATAACTTGCGAGTATGATCCTGAATTTATTGGAATACCAAAAAGCATACAGGATAAGATTGTTGTTTCAAATCATAAAGATATCGAAGAACGTGTTAAATACTTTAATGAACACGAAGAAGAAAGACAAGCAATCTTAAAAGAGTTATGGAATCACTTTAAGATTGACGAATATAAAGAAAATTGGAAAGAAATCGTAAAACAAAAATTTCAATAATATGCATTACATAAACAAATTTTTCAACAACGTATTCGTTGTTAATTTGAAAAGACGTCCAGATAGGGCTGAACATTGTCAAAAAGAAATGGATTTGCACGGAATAAACTTTGAGTTCTTTGAAGCGCATGATGGCAATATCGAATTTGCTGAATGGCAAAAAACAAATTCCATGGAAGGATTTACGACTCGTCAAAAGTTAGAGGCGCAATTGCCGTTCGGCAGAAAAGGTTGTGCAACTAGTATGACAAATGTTGTAAAGGAAGCAAAACGTAGAGGCTATAAACAAATTTTAGTATTCGAGGATGATGTTGAATTTCTTGATAATTTTAATGAAAAAGTTGAAACATATCTAAATGAATTACCTGACGATTGGGGATTTTTGTTTTTAGCAGGTGGCCGTTTGGCTGCACATCAACAAAAAGGCAAATGGTCTGAACGTTACAGTTTGCATTCGTACAGAATCGAATTTATACATGCGTTAGGTGCATGGGGAATACAAGAACAATTGTATGATGAATTTATAAAGTGGGGTGAAAAGGCAGCAAATGAATATAAACACATTGACGAATTTCTTTGTTCAAGTGTATCAAAATTTCATAAGAAGCATCATCCATTTATGTGCAATGAAACATTATGCGGTCAAGCGGCATGTCAGTCAGACATAGGTACACGCGAAACACGTGGATTCTATTTCAGAAACGATCTTGACTTAGTACATGGCGTTGTTACTGAAGAAGAAAACGAAGCAAAACAAGCAAAACCAAGAACAGCAAAACCTTTAATCTAATAAATTATGTATATGACAGTAACTATATGGATTCAAGAATATGAACTAGAAAAATTCAAAAAGTTTTATGATCTAGTGAATAATTCAAAAGTAATCGAAAAAGAACAGATACCTACAATAAAGTTTTTAAATGTAGCACCACAAAATACTGATAGTTATTTACAAGTGAATGTTTTATACGATATTTACTACATCATGAAAGAAATGATGGAAGAAAAAGCAAAAACAGCAACTGAATAATATCCATTCATTAAACGATATCTAAAGATCGTATCGTTAACAAATAGATGGATATTGTAGTTGTATATTCAAAAAATAAAAGTTCATTAAAAGAAACAAAATGGAAGAAGAATTTATAACATTAGATTACACGAGTGAAGAAACATTTGTAACAGAAAAGGTTGAAATAAAAAAATCAATGTATGATTTGGCTGATGAAATTAACATGTATTTCGGAAAGCCATTTATGCCAATCTTGGTTGCAAAAGATAAGAAATCACTTATAGTATGTGCAGATGATAAACAAGTAACAGATAGAGTAAAACGAGAATGCGGTGAAGGCTGTTACAAAATTATCATACAGGAAAGAAATTCAATATAGCATTTGTTTTTATGATATTCATCATGCTTCAGATTTAATGAATATATAAAATACAAACAAACATTAAAAAAACAAGTTGCTATGGAAAATAGATTATCATCTATAACCGATTTCCCTCTCCGCAAATCAAATGGAATGATTGATTCATTACAAGTAAAGGACACTGAGGAAACCATAAAAACATTACGCGATATTGGCGTATCTGCAAAAAAATCAAATGAATACGATGATGAAATTGACATCGAAAATATTGATAACAAATCCAAATTTATTGAATGGCTCAAAAACGAAAGATTTAACTTATCTACTTACCCACGACTTAGAAGTTTTTTAAAATAAATACATATGAAACAAAGAATCATAACATTAAACGAATTTGTTGAACAAAAACAAATTAATGAGGCATCAAAACAAGTATACGATTATAGTTGTCTAATGGTAAATGTAAATACCGACGGATGGGACAATTTTATTCATACATTGGTTGATGCCAATGATTTGTATACCGAAGAGGAAGATTACGGATTTGAAACAGAGCCACACGTAACTGTACTTTACGGCTTACACGCAGATACAGACATGGAAAAGTTAAAAAGTATGCTGCCATCTTTATCAACAATTGAATTAAGTTCGGATGCTATTAGCATTTTTGAAAATCCAAAATATGATGTATTAAAGTACGACATACAAGGCGATAATTTATTTAAGCTTAACAAAGAAATATGTGAAAACTTTGAATATACATCAGATTTTCCTGATTACCACCCACACATAACAATTGCATATTTAAAACCAGGTTGTGGTAAAAAATACGCAAAAGAATTAACTGAACCAAAACAATTTAATCCAGAAGTGTATACTTACAGTCATACAACTGGAGAAAAAGAATTCATCAACATTTAAACAAACAATTACATATATGGAAAAAAGAAAAATTTTCGTACTAGACACTTGTGTCATCTTGCACGACCACGCTGCATACAAAAAATTTGCAGAACATGACGTGGTAATTCCAATCGCTGTTCTTGAAGAACTAGATAATTTCAAAAAAGGTAATGAGCCTATCAATTATGAGGCAAGAGAATTTACCAGAGTAATTGATAAGTTATCAACAAAAGATGGATTAAATACATGGGTTGACATTGATGAGCCAGGTGCGGGAAAAATAAAAGTTTCGTATTTACGAGATACACCAGAAAATAGTGCAGTTAAGATTTTTCACGAAAATAAACCAGACCATAGAATTCTAGATGTTGCTTTAATGCAACAAGAAAAATACCCAGATGCAGATGTTATCTTAGTATCAAAAGATGTTAACTTGAGAGTAAAAGCGAAATCTTTAAGCTTACAAGCAGAAGATTATATTGCAGGTTCTATTCGTAATACAGATACAAGATTCACTGGAAAATATTTATTAAAGAACGCTCCTATCGAAGCTATTGATAAATTGTATCTTGAAACTGATGGTGTTCCGTTATCTGAATTTGCTGAATCTGAAGGTTTTCCTGGTGAAGGTGAAATTTTAACAAATACATATTTCATTATTAAAAACGGAAAGAAATCTGTTATCGCTGCGTATTCAACTGTTGATAAATGTTTACATCATGTTGAAAAGAAAAGTTCTGCAAATATTATGCCAAGAAATGCGGAACAAATATTTGCAATGGATGCAATCTTAGATAACTCAATCAAAATCGTATCAATACAAGGTGCTGCAGGTACAGGTAAAACATTAATTGCATTAGCTGCTGCATTAGAACAAATTGATGATTTTAATGAAATATATGTTGCTAGACCTATTGTATCTTTAAACAATAAAGATTTAGGTTTCTTGCCAGGCGATGTTGATTCAAAAATTGGCCCATACATGGACCCAATTTGGGATAACTTAAAATTCATCAAAACGCAATCTTACACTGTTAAAAAAGGTCAAAAGAAATTTGATGATACTACATTAAAAGATAAAATTGTTGTTACACCTTTGGCATTTATCCGTGGTAGAAGTTTATCGAATGTATTGTTTATTGTTGATGAAGCACAAAACTTATCACCGCTTGAAATGAAAACAATTATCACTAGAATTGGTGAAGGAAGTAAAATTGTATTCACGGGTGATGTTCAACAAATCGACAATCCTTTCTTATCAGAAAGCAGCTGTGGCGTTTCATACGTTATTGAAAAATTAAAAGGCGAACCAATGTTTGCTCATGTCACATTAGAAAAAGGTGAAAGATCTGCTGTTGCAACATTAGCTGCATCTAAACTGTAATTTGATATGAATATATAAAATAAAGTATATCAATGAAACAAAGAATACCTACATTAGAACAATTTATTAACGAGAGCGTAAGAACCCCAAAATCGTGGTTTTCTATGTATGTTGTTAAAGCATACGTAAATAAAGAATTTGACATTAATAATCCTTCATCAGTAGCAGAATGGGACAAAAAATACAATGGCGGTATAGCACCGCATCCTGCATTTGATACTGTTGACATTGTAAAATACGCAATTGCAAAAGGTGAATATCCTGATGGCAAAGCACTTGACTAATTGGTAAAAAATACAAAAATAATTAAGTAGAATGAAACAAAGAATACCAACAATTGAAGAATTTGCAGTAAATGAATCTTCACAATTTTTAAACGAATCAGAACAAATGGTATCTGACTCTACGATAACTTCACAATCTGAATTGGAAGCATCTATATTAAAAAATTGGGGCCAAGCATTTTCTGATTTGGTTAACAAAAAAATAGGAATACAACTTAATATATCTGATGTTAAAAATTCAAGAGGATATATTGATATGACTATAAAACCTATTAACAGACATGAATACGGCATATTTCAATATGGCATGAATTCTGTAACAATTGATAATTTCTCTGGTAGAAAAATGCCAATGGGAAAAGAAGAAAACGGTGTTTTTACTTTCCCTGCATATATTTGGACAACAGTACATTTTGCGTACAATCATGGAACACCAAATATGGACCAAGGATCTAACGGTTGTTCACTTTATTTTCCAGGTTCAACATCTGATAGCATATACTATGATATTGTTGAAAAGAAATTTTACACGGATAAAGAAGCACAAAGTCATTTTAAAAATTAATTAGTATAATGGAAAGAAGAATACCAACACTTGACGAATTCATCAATGAAAGTCAAATAATAAACGAAAGTATTTATGAAGTAACGTATGCGGAAGTAACACTTAAAAATTTAGTATTTCTTGCTTCGAATTACGTTAAAAATCCTACTATTATTTATGGCGTGCCAACAAAAAATTTCAAATTGCAATTAAATGTAGAGGAAATGGGTTTTAAATGCAATCTGTCAACACCATACAAATACCGAGAACTTTGGTCAAGAACGCAAGCAAGATTATGGGCAAATCGTCCTGTTATTTTAATGTATGATGATATAAATGGCGATTACGTATATTTTGATGGACATAGTAATCATATTGGGATTGGCGTTAATACCATAGTATCAAAATTATCAGATTTCATCAAGTCATTAAAAGACAAAAAAGAGTTAAATTCCGAAGATGATTTTCAAAGTGTTGTTCCAACGTTACTGGCTTGGAACAGTGATATGATAAAAAAATAAAAATTTTTGAAACTATTTTATACTTGTGTATAATATATAAACAAAACAAACAAATACAAATTCTGATTGAAGATTAAATACTGCAACTAATTTAAACTAGAAGCATTAGTCTAATCTCGAAGGAAAATCAATCGCCTTCATACATTAACCGCTGCAAATGCCGTTCGTTATCGAAACATTGCGGAACAAAGGATTATCGGAGGGTGCTCTGCAAATACACAAACTGCGAGACAGTAAAATCTCAAAGTTAATCTGTTCAGAATTTTGAAAATATAAAAGGTTAGTTACAGCAACTCAAAAAGTTCAGCAAAAACTATAAACACTAACCTGCAACATTATTAGGAAGGTTGCCTACAGCAATTATTGAAAACTAATTTGACGTCCCACTGGTTTACCAGTAATCGTTTAACTATCAATCAATGCGCAACCTGTAAATTTATTCGCGAGAATACAATTTCGTCCGCTTTGTTGCAGACTTAAACGTATTCTCGCTTTTTTTGTAAGAAAAAAGCATATTATAAAAATATTAACAATAAAAACAAATTATTATGGCAAACGCTTTATTACAGTCTATGACAACAAACGACGCAAGAACTGCAAACGGTATGTTAACAAACTCAACAACATCAAGTTACTGTGTTGACCTTTTCTTCGCAATAGGAGCAATGAGAGCAAACAGAGATAACAAAGTAATGATGGAAAAATTATCTGATATGTTCGATGGTGCATTCGCAGAAAACCCATTAGTTGCAATGAAAATTTTATTCTGGTCTCGTGACATTCGAGGTGGTGCTGGAGAACGTGAAGTATTCAAAAAATTGTTAAATCACTTAGCAACAAAAAACGTTGAAGTATTGTTAAAGAACTTAACAGTTATTCCAGAATACGGAAGATTCGATGACTTATTTGCGGTATTCTCAACACCTGCTGAAAGAGCAGCAATTGATTACATAATCGCAGTTTTACTTGGAGACAATAACATGAAACCGTTATGCGCAAAATGGATGCCTCGTCTTGGTGGAAAAATATCTAAAGATAAAAAATTAATTGCAAACAAAATCAGAACTGCAATGGGTATTTCGCCAAAAGATTATAGAGTTCTTTTATCAACATTAACAAATGTTGTTGAAACAGCAATGTGCAATAAAGATTTTTCATCTATAGATTATCAAAAAGTGCCTTCGCTTGCAATGTCTCGTTACATGAAGTCATTCGGAAAAAATGACCAAGAAAGATTCAGTGCATACGTAAAAGCAGTTGAAAAAGGTGAAGCAAAAATCAATGCCGGCGCAATATATCCTTACGACGTAATCAAAACTGTAAGTACAAACGAAAACGCTGCACAAGCGCAATGGAACGCATTACCAAATTTTCTTGAAGGCAACAATGAAAATATTATATCAATGATTGACGTTTCAGAATCAATGACAAGTTCTTCTGGAAAAATAACTGATAACTTATATGCTGGAGATGTTGCAATATCGTTGAGTATGTATATTGCTGAAAGAACAGAAGGCGCGTTTAAAGACCACTTTATTACATTTACAAGTCAACCAACATTGCAGAGAATGACTGGTTCTTTATCGCAAAGAATTAGACAAATCAAAGGTCCTAAAGGATACGATACAAATCTTAGTGCTGCATTTGAATTGATACTTAATGCTGCAGTAAACGGAAACGTACCTGTATCTGAAATGCCAACAAAGATTCTTATTGTATCAGATATGGAATTCAACGGAAGTTATATTCGCGGAGTTGACGCATCAGCATGGCAAATGATTTCGCAAAAATACGAAGCGGCAGGATATACAATGCCAACAATTGTATTCTGGAAAGTAAACGTTATAAAAATGGAAAATAACCCAGTTAAATTTGACAAAACTGGGGCTGCATTAATATCAGGATTTTCACCAGCAATATTGAAATCCGTTTTAGGTGGAGATATTCTTTCGCCAGAAAGAGTAATGTTAAGAACAATTAACGACCCACGCTATTCAAAAATTATCATCTAAAACAAAAGAGGGAATCGCTAGGTTCCCTCTTTTTCTATTTAAACATATATGAGCATCAAAGAAACAATTTTAAAACAATTAGGTAGTACGAAAAATGTAATAAAAGTTAATCCTTCAACTACAAAATTAACAAAAAACATTTATACAAAACTATCGCCTCTTGCAGGTTTTACACCTAGCAAATTCCATCCAAAGAAAAATTTACAAATGATCATCAACGATTCGGAAATGTATCTGATACTTGAAGGATACGTTACTTGCCGACGTTATATCGAAACAAAGGAAATCAAACCGACAGGTTTTTTTGCAAAAATATTCAATAGAGAAAGCAAATTTATTTCTGATGAAAAAGATATTATAAAACAATTAGATGACGAACAGATTCATTACAAAAAAGATTTTGATGACAAAAAATCCTGTGCATTTTATTACTATTGGATGCCTACAAATTTTTTAGTATCAAGCGAATCTCATGAGGAATTAACGCATCTTGAATTTAAACAAATTCATCAAAAGTTTTTGAAATACAAAACAAAAGTAAAGAAAAACATAATCAAAGCAAAAGAACAAAAACTTCGCAAGAAAGCTGAAGATATTGCAAACGGCAAAACTATTTAATTCATCTGTATATAAATATTAATAAATTTAATAGTAATATGACAAAAACAGAGAACGTTCGTATCGGATTTGGCGCAATTGGGTGTGCGTTAAAATTCAAAAAAGATACAATACAACGGTACGATGGATCATTAGAATATTGGAAAATGTTATGGTCACTTGTTCGTAATAAATCAATTTCGCATGTAATGTTATTGCAAAAATCTGATTGGGCAGATTTGCCTGAAAATGAAAAAATAGAATTCGACCCACGAGGCGTTTTATTCGACCCGTATTCTGAAGAACCTGGTTTTTCACGCGCGAGTGTAACGCCAAAGAAAAATGAAGATACTCAACTTTGCACTAATTACAGAAATTTCTACGAGCACTTCAAAGATAAACACAATTTAGATACCGCATACTTATTTTCTGGAATGGGATATTTCACAAATAATTCAATTCCAAATTTTTTAGGTGCTGTAAGAATACCTGAACATCGTGTTCGTGTACAATGGGTTACATATAATTATTGTGCGCCTGTTGTTCATTTTCTAAACATGACAAAATTACCTTGGTATAATGTATCATTAGATCCTCGATACGTAAAAGATGTGTATCGTCAACGTGATACCATGAATACTCCACGTGAAATCATTTCACAATTTGAAAAGGCTGTTACGTGGGAAAGTGTCGATTGTTATGAAGGCAATGAAGAAACTGTTGGCAATGAAACTGTTAAACACTTACGTTTAGAAGCAACAGGAATCGAAAAACTTGCAAGAATACAGGAACCGATATATCCGCCAGATAACGATAGACCGATACGATTACTTATGGGTGTTATGCAATCAAAATATGGACAAGGCGCAGGTTATGATGACCGTTTAGAAATGTTAAAAACTTGGGTTTTTAAATATGACGATAAAAAAGAAGTTGAAATTTACGGTAAATGGTCACCTGAAGTAATTGCTGGTTATGAAGATTGGTTCAAAGGAATGATACCATATCAAGAAATGGATGCAAAATTACGTCAAACAAGATATACTGTTGTTAAAGGAATTCGAGCAGATTGGAGTACAGCAAAATGGGCAGATACACTTGCGCAAGGTGTTGTTCCGTTTCTTGTACCAGGATACGATACACAAAACTCTGTTGTTCCTGCTGACCATTTCATTAGAGTAAAAACTCCTGAGGATCTTTATAAAAAAATGGATTATCTTGATGCAAATCCGGATAAACGTATTGCATTGGTAAAAGGATTGCAATACAACTTATTAAAAGAAGCAAAAACTGGTACTTTTGTTTATGACATATTAAACAAATCATTCAAAAGAACAGGTATCGACATTGAATTGTCACTTGAACGCGATGATTCAGTAAAAAGAAAATCTAAATCTAAATCATTATTTTAATGAAAAACGTAACAGAAGTAAAAGGTTATTCGCACGAGAAATTCAAAATAGGTTCTCATACAGTTTATAAGTATACAAATGACATTCATAGAAAGCAATTTGTTGAACGTCAATTCTATTGGTTAAATATAATGAAAGATAAATTTCCAGAATACGGATTTAGTCATTTATATTTGATAAGCGAAATTGAAGAAACAGGATTCAGCATGAATAAAATTGATGCGAAACCGATGAATAAAAATAATGCAGCAGACCTTGTTAGAATTGCAAGACATATAAAATTGCCTGCGAGCGAACGTTTTGGTGCAAACGCAAGCATGTGGTTAGAACAAAATATGCCTACAAATTTTGCAAATGGAATTCCGCCAAAATTGACATTTGAAGCATATATTGAATATCTTAAAAAAATTGTTTTAAGAAATCCTGATTTATTTGAAGGATTCGATTGGTTTGCATACGAACCGTTAATACTTAAATATTCGCAATTTGCAAATTCTTCATTATCATATTTTCATGGAGACTTTACAGTTGATAATATTTTGTGGGATGGCGAAAAGTATACATTAATCGACCCGAATTTCAAAAATGATATGTGGCCATCTTATTTATTAGATCTTTCAAAATTATTCCAAGAAACTAGGTTTTCTGACATGGAATTCTTCAATGAAATTTTTAATGAAATTAAAACACAATTCAATTTCAATAACGATAAAATGAATTTTATCGAATTATTAGAAATCGGACATTATATACGTATGATTCCGTATGTTGTTAAATACCCAGAAGTATTTAAAGTTAAATTAGAAAGATTACAAATAATAGCAAAACATAAAGAATGCAATTAAGTAAAGACAATATCGACACATTAGCAAAATTCATATATGAAGATGCTAATATCAATTCATTAGTAAATGTAATACAAAATTCAGGTGATAATTATGTACATAATTATCTTGATTTTGTTGCATTAGAAACAAATGATAAGCAAGCCCAAATTGGGTTACAATTGCATCAACACGTAGCAGAATTAGACACGGTTTTTGAAAGTATAACAATGACTGCTACTGATGTATATGATATGAAAGCATGCGGCGTTGATGCGGTTGAAGCATCAACATCAAAAGTTATTGAATGCACAAAAAATAAACTTATCAGAAGTGTGTTGTCTGAAATATATTCATTAGGACATGAAAATTATTTGGAATCATTCACAAGATTCGATAAATTAAAAACATGGGTGTACAAATTATTTAGTAAAACATACATTAAATCATATAATGTTAAAAATAATACAAGTTTACTTGGCAAATTATTTTTATTTGGCAATAAAGTTGCAATTACATGCAGAAGAGGTTCCGGTGATATTTGTATAATAGGACCAGGATTGCTAAATAAATTTATTGATATGACAATGTTTGTTCATGCTGATACAGTGACAAATGAAATTCCAGGAATTTTGCAATATGCAGGTAACATAGGTGCTATTAAAATTATGGTAAATAATGAGCTGCCATATAACGATAAATCAATTATTGTAATGCGTAAATCAAAACGTGACGAATCTGGATTACATTTAGTATATGATAAAAACGCGTTATCCATTATGACAATTTGCGAAGTAACAATGGCGCCAAAAGTTGGAGCAAAAACAAAACATAAAGTTTTTAAAACAGATAACGCTAAAGTTTTCATTCAAAAATTTTATGTAAATTATAAAGAAAATTCAAAACTTTTATAAGTTTCTGAATATATAATAAAACCAACCGTTATTACTGTTTAGCTTAGGCAAACAAAAATTAACGTAACAAAAACAAATTAAAAAAAAATCTATTTTAGGAGGATTAATTATGACACAACATCGTTTTATTTTGGGAAATTCCCCATTCGAAGTTTTATTTAAAGATTTCTTTAACACGGAATCAATGTTTAACATTGCTCAAGAATCTAAGTATTCTTATCCTGTTGATATTAAAGAAACAAAAGAAGGATTGCAATTTGATATTGCAGCAATCGGATTAACATCTGATGATATTGATATTGCAGTTGAATCTGATATTTTAAGAGTATCTAATGATAAAAAAAGTGGTGATACAGTCAGTGACGAAGATCATTACATACACCGCGGCATCACACGCCGTTCATTCAATTTGGGTTGGAAAATTGGCTCCCAATTTGATTTGAAACAAATTGTGGCAGTTATGGATAAAGGTTTACTTACAATCAAGGTTCCTCGTTCGGAATCTGCTGCCCCTATAAAAGTCAATATTCAAAACAAATAACATAAACTAATCTTAACGGTTGGTTTTCAAATCCAGAGCAATTGCTCTGGATTTTTTTTTGTCTTTTGTTCTATGAATATATAAAATAAAATACTATGACAGAACGAGAAGAAGCATTGTATAAGAAATTTTTACCCGTAGGTGCAAATGAATTGACACGGTCTAGAGTAAGAATTTGTGTTCAATGCATGTTTTTCAATGAAGTTCATAGAAGTCACTGTCCATATTGCAGTTGTGCATGGGAAAGTTACGTAAAGAAACCACAAAAATTTTGTGTAAAAAGATACTGGTAAATAAAATTATGGAAAAAAGAATACCGTCATTCGACAAATTTATAGATGAAAAAGAATCATTCGATAAATATTTAGTATTATTAGGTCATGACCCTAAAAAATTCAAACAACTTGATGACCATGCATATAACTATTTGAAAACTGCATATAACAAATCAGCTGATGCCAGCGATTTTGAACAAAACTTTGCAGATGAATTAGAAACACAAATAAATAAAATCAAAATATAATATGATAAGAAGAATACCAACAATCGAAGATTTTGCATTAAACGAAAGTGCTACATTATTTGGAGACATGGACGTTTACATCAACCGTTTCAATAAAGCACCAGGTTTTAATCAAGGAGAAGTTGTTCCACGATGTGCAGGAACACCTGATGAATTTCGTGAAATTGATACAAAAGGTAATTGGAAAACTGATGGATGGAATTATACGTCAATTAGATTATACACAACAGAAGCGTACAAAAATGGTAAAGAAGTTGTTGATGTGCTAACAAATTTAGTAATTGCGCCAAACAAAAAAGAATGGACTCCATCTAAAATTATCAAAAACAAACAATACACAGACACTACTGTTGTTTGCTTTGAACATCCTGCATTAGGATTTATATTCTTTAGAGTATGGGATTACACAACAGGTAAATCAAGAGGATTTGGCGAATATAAAGATACAAAATTCCAAGTACAAGGTTTTTTCATGAATGGCACAAGTTCGTGGGGTAAAATTGATGCATGGCCACAATTGAAAGTTATGGCTGACGATCTTGCTGATGCATGCAAACATGAGCCTAAAGCACTAATTGCTGTTGCTGATTATATCAAAAGCAGATACATACCGAATAATATGTATTAAAATATCAACAAAAAGAGGCAATTGCCTCTTTTTTTTATTTCAAATACCAATCTGATATAGTTGAATTTTGCCATTTAATCCATTCTTCAGGATTGCCAAAAAACATGCAATCATATTCTTGAGCAAATAATTCAGCAGATCCTAAATTGCGAATTTCTTGTTCTTTCCATTTTTCATCACGTCCCGGCACTTGCCACCACAAAACTTTTGTTGCCATATAAGAATTCAATCCACGTGATGCTCTATCATAAATATCATAAAATTGATTATACCCATTAGGTGTTGATTGTATGAATATTGTAGAATCTTTTATTGCACTAATACTTACATATGTATTACGTATAAATTCAGATGATGCAACTGGTTGCATGTGTGCAAAATCTTGCAAGAATAAATGGTGAATCGAAAAACCAATCGTTGAAGTTGGCCTAGAAGATATTGCAAAAATTCTGCATCCGTTATCGAACTTTAATGATTTCTTGTTATAACTTTCGACGCCAGGTTTTAAGTAATACGGCAAGTCTGCATATATACGTCTAATTTTATCCATACTTTCAACAGACATACATTCTTTAACAGATGCAAGAACAATGTTTCGATTTACATTGAATAATGCAGTATGTAACATTAAAAAATCCATTATTGTTGATAACCCGGTTTGTCGAGAATTCATAACAACGTTAAATCTGTAGTCAATGTATTTCTTTACAATATCTTTTTGGTAATCTCGCAATAAAATATGTTGAATACCGTTTATTGTTGATGCTGTACAATATTTTTCTATAAAATAAATGGGATCTGTTGCACACTTTGAATATTCAAGTAATTCTTGTGGCGAAAAAGAAAACATAATGCCGGCCTTTCGATAACCCGTCATTTTATTATAGCATATGTCTGATATTTTTGATTGACGACCTGCGTAATAGTCTTCATAAATTTTTTCAATAATTTGTGTTGTATATACTTTCATAATACTTAATTTTAATTTATATATTCATATCAGTTTGTGATTTTTGACAAACAAGCAAAAAAGGAAACTTGTTGTGAATATTTTTAATCATTTCGTCAAAAAACTATTTGTCATTAATGTATATAATTATAAAATATTAATAAGAAAATATATGAAAGAACCTAAGATTTTAATAACAGGCGCATGTGGATTCGTTGGCACAAATTTAATTAACGATTTGATTACTAAAAATGTAATAACCAATCCAAAAGAAAATATTATAGGAATCGACAATATGTCGCATGGCACTTTTCTAGAAGGTGTTCATGATAAAATAACATTAATTGAAGATGACATAAGATATCATGATATTAAAAATCATTTTAAAGATGTTGATTATGTATTTCATTTTGCGGGATTAGTTTCAATTTATGACTGCGATAAAAATCCAATGGAAGCATTTTCAAATAACATAATGGGTTCAATCAATGTGTTTGATGCATGCATTGAAAATAATGTGAAAAAAGTTATTTTTTCAGAAACATCTGCAATGTATGAAGATTCAAAAATTTTGCCACATGTTGAATCAGAGTGGAATCCGGGAACAATTTATGCAACATCAAAAGCATGTTTGCATTTGTTAGCAGAATCATATCGCAAAACAAAAGGATTAACATACACAGGTTTACGCTATTTTAATATTTACGGAAAATTACAGGATTGGAAACGAACAGTCCCGCCTGCATCATGCGGGTTTGCTATAAGACTATTAAACGGTGCCAATCCAATAGTATTTGGAGACGGTAATAGACGTAGAGATTTCATACATGTTGATGATGTTAATAGATTTCATATACAATGTATACAAGACAGTAGAACAGATAACGAAGTCTTCAATCTTGGAACAGGACAAAGTTATTCTTTATATGAGATGATTAAGAGTATAGCAAATAGCTTAAAAATCAATAAATACGAAATAAACCATCTTCCCGAAATTAATGGGGAAGCATTTGAAATCTATGCAAATATTGATAAAGCTAAAGCACTGGGATGGGAGCCACAGGTAAAATTTGATGAAGGCCATGAAGATTTAATAGGGTATCTTAAAGATCTTTATGAGAACGGCTATTTCCCAAAAGATTATATGGATAATATAAATATAGAAGAAGTTACAATATCATCAGATAAAAAGTAAATCCAAGATTCACACAAGCCTGCGCTTTTGCATGGGTTTGTTTTTTTGCCGCATTATATGTATAAGCAGATTTAACCTCTATTATCATGTTTTTTGATTTGATATAAATATCAGGTTTATATGTATGAGTTCCGTTAAGTTCATACTCGATAACGCCAGTAAATTTTGAGATACCGTCGCATGCTACCACAATATCGTTTTCCTCATATTGTTGTAATAAAAGGTCAATGGCGAAATTTTCATACCCTTGTACGTGTACGATTCTTCCTGACGGCATCTCATACTTTTTAAATTTATATCTTTGTTTTAATCGTTTATCTGCGTATTCGTCATCTCGCCAATGAGATCGTTGTTTTTCGCGTACTTCTGGTCTGTTTTGGATTTCTTTGTTTATTACACGTTGTTTTTCAATATTACCGGGTACGGCATAATATTCCATGCGTTTGTTTGATAAATTTTTTCTATTCACAGGATCTTCAAAAAATTCAGTTGTTTTATCAGACAAGTGTTTACGATTATCATCAATAGATATCCAATCTTTAAAACCTCTATTCATATTGTCTAATTGCATTTGAAATCTTATAGGGTTATTTATTTTCAATTCAGCTATTTGTTTAGACGACCTGACACTTTGCTCTTTTTTAAACTCGGGTGTGTTTTTTGTTACCGTGACTTTTTCTTTTATGTTCTGCGTATATGTAGGATCCTGGTGTCTATAATTCATGGAACACGACCTCGTACAAAACATATGATTATCATGTCTTGACATAAATTCATTGCCGCAAAATTTACAAATTTTCTTTTTCATATAATTCTTTTATTTGTTCTGATAAGTTTTCACAGCCATCATACATCCCATTCTCAATCTGTTTAATAAATTTTATTATTTGAGATTCGACAATGGCCGACTTATTAAAACCCATCGCCTTTGACACGATGTTAAGTTTTTTAATTGTTTCTTCTGATATTGAGAATGCTTGAGCTTTTTTCATATTGTAAAAATTATTAATTTTATAAATTATATATTAAAATGATGTTTAGAAAAATTAAAACTTTCTGAAATCTATGTATATAAATATAAATAAATGAGAACAATACCACCTTTATTTGCTGGCGTTGCAATTCGATTAATGAATGGTGATGGCCCTATCATTTTTGGCGATGAAACAAGACGTAGAGATTTTATTCATGTTGATGATGTGAATAATTTTCATATACAATGTATTGAAGATAGAAAAACAGATAATCAAGTTTTCAATTTAGGAAGAGGCGAATCGCATTCATTACGTGAAATTGTTGAAATTATTTATACGTATCTTAATGTAAGAATACCTATCGTATATATGCCAGAAATTAATGGTGAAGCTCATACGATTGTTGCAAATATTGACAAAGCAAAAGCAATAGGTTGGGAACCTCAAAAATCAGTTCATATAATGATTAGAGATACAATTTCTTTTTTAATTGAAGAAATGAAAAAAGGAAAAGTATCAAAAAATTACATGAATGACATTGATATTAATTCTGTGAAAATTGGAAAGTAAAACTAAAAAATTGTTCTGTATATAATAACAATAGGAAATAAAAGATATATGATAGAATTAAATGATATTATTGAAGTAGAAGGTTATATACCTGGCAATATGATAAAATTGAAACGTATTGCAAATTTGCCGGATTATATACCTGGCATACATCAAGTGTATAACATTTATTCAGATGACTTCGACAATTATTGGTATTTATTAATAGAAGATGACGATAATTCATTGCCTATAAATTATGGAATGAATAGAAATGATTGGGCAACAATACCGAATAGAATTGTGAACTTTATAAAAGATAAAAAATAATGAAAGCAATCATACTATGTGCAGGTAATTCAACAAGATACGGAAAAAATAAATTACTTGCAAAATTTAATGACAAGACATTACCAGAGTATAATATCGACTTTTGCATCGAAAATGGAATAACAGATATTTGCGTAACAGTTTCACGAAATCAATGTGATATTACATATTATGGCGAAATTGGTAATGATGTTGTATCAAATTTAGTTTCGTATGTCGAAAAATTTTCAGCAGAGAAAATAAATCTATCATTCAAATTCCAAGATACCGATAAATATGGTCCTGGTGCAGGACTACTGCCTTGGCTACCAGATAATCAAGAAGATGTACTTGTTCTTTTTGGTGATAACTTTGTTAAAGGTAAATTCGACAAATCATTACTGAAAGAATTCGATGCGGTTGCAACATATAAGGAATTGGAAAAAGATTCGACAAATGAAAGATTTGGTGCAATCGACGGAAACAAGTTAATAGAAAAACCTCATCTATACAGAGAAGGCAAATTCTTTATCGGTTTTGCTTATTTTACACCGGATGGCTTTAGAAAATTGAATGATTTATCACCTTCCGTAAAACGTAAAGAGTATGAAATTACAGAGTTTTTCAATTCAATCGAGAAACGTACAATTACACCAGTTGTTGAACATTGGATTGATTTGACGTATCAATCAGATGATACAGATGTAAGTTCTGCCATAGCAAAAGCAAGCAATATATAAAATATAATTTCTAAATCTAAAACAATGGAAGTAATTGATATTTCTAATTTAGGCCCGTGGGATGGTCTAAAACAAATTATGGTTTTTATAAATGAACAAGCTTCATATAACAAAATCATAACAAATGCGCAATTAGGCACCTTTTTAATGGATGCATTCGAAGCACAACAGCTGCCAGTGATTAAACCAAGTCTTGGACTAATCAAAAATCCTGAAACATACAAAATCATTAAGTTAAAACACGCAGATGTTTTTGTTGACCCTAACATGCGTTGGGATGATACAAAATTAATTTTTAAATCGAATGATAAAGAAAAAATAGTTGAAATAAAACATTCTAATAACTTGATTTAATGAAGTGGCATTTCTACGATTGGGACGATACTCTAGCACTGACGAGAAAAGCATTATATCTTTCATATAAAGAAGCACTAAAAGATTTTGACATACAATTCGATTTTAACTATTTTAATGATTTTATTTACGATGATTCAAACAAATTCTTACAAGGATTAAATTTTTCAATCGATGAAATTGCAGAAATCAAAAAAGTAAAAGAACATCATTATATCAATACTTACTTTGATGAAATCATATTCAAACTACCCGATTTTAAAAATAATCGAATAGATCATCAATATTACATTGTTACAAATACAAATGAAGAACTTGTAACAACAATGCTAAATAAGAAATTTTCTAATACTGTTCCATGGCAAGATATCGTCGGAACGTATAGCGGTATTAAACGTAAGCCTGAACCTGATGTTTACGTTACAGCGTTTGAAAAAATAAAACATCAATTTCATAGTTCAACTGATGAACTTCATATATATGAAGATTCTATTGCAGGATTACTTGCAGCTAGTAAATTTATTCACATGTACGAAAAACGTATAAAGAATTTTGAAATACATCATGTAAAACACGAAAATCCATTTATAAACAACTTATAAAAATAAAAATGAGTAAAGAACAAAAAATTGTTAAAACAAAAAAACGTATTCCTGTAGTTGAATGCGACTGCAATCAAACAGAAATTGAAGAAATTGTTGCGTTACCTAAAGTAATGATTCAAGGTTCTAAAATCCCAAACAGCGGTACATATGTTGCACCTGAAAATAAATATCCGTATACATTAAAAGAATTTGAAAACGGACCAGTATTAAAAAATGATGGCAAGCCTTTTAAATGGGGAACTATTATACCACTTATCGGCGGTATGTCAATGGGCTGCGCATTAGCAACGCAAAAGAAACCTGATTTTATGGTTACATTTTCAGGATTTATGGGTAACGAAAAAAGTTTAGTTGATTACTGGCCAGATGTTCCATATCATAATCTCGATGAATATGATATTCCAATGTTTGCAAACACTGAATCTGCTGAGGAAAAGAAAAGTCTTTCATTATTAGCTGAAGCATTTAAAGATGTCGATTTTATGAATGCGGTACCGCCATGCGCTGGTTTATCAAGTTTAAATGCATCGAAAGGTCGTTCAGAAATGTCACGTGGCTCTGATGCAATTCAAAATCAATGGATGTACAAATCCGCAAGATTTGTTCTTGAACATGTAAAACCTAAAGTTCTTTGGGGTGAAAATGCACCTGCTTTATTTACTAAAACTGGTGTAGGTGTTGCAACAAAATTAGCGGAAATTGCAAAAGAATTTGGATATTCATTTTCATTAATGAAAACAAATTCATTATTGCATGGCGTTCCACAAAAACGTGAACGTACATTCTATTTCTTCTGGAATAGCGAAACTGCACCTATTATGAATTTTATGTCGAGAGATGAAGCTTTCTTACCTGACTTTTTAGCACAAATTCCTGAAGGTGTTTATCAGCACGATGGTGAAGAATGGACAACACCAGTTTACCCATCATATGATTGGGTGTTGAAACAAAATAATAAAACACACGCTGAATGGGTTGCTGAACATGACCATACTACATTACATAATCATCTTGCATGGACAGGCAAAATTGATGAAGCAATTGAAGTAATCAGAAAAGATTACGCTGATGCTGAAGCTGCTGAATGGGAAATCAAAAATCTTGTTCACGTTAAAAATAAATTAGCGAAAAAAATGGGATGGTGGGACAATTCACCACACTTTTTCCATGGACATTTCAACGCCGTTGTTGGAAGAAACATGTATCGTGGTATGCACCCTACTAAAATGAGATTTTTAACTCTACGTGAATTGATTTGGCTAATGGGTCATCCTCATGATTTCAACATGTGGGAAAATGAAAAAGGAAATGCTGCAACACAACAAATTTCACAAAACGTTCCTGTTGTAACTGCTAGTCATTTTGCAATGGAAGTAATGAAATTCATAAATGGCGAATTACCATTTTCAAATGAAAAAGATTTCAGACAAAATAATAAACATCAAAACAGAGCAACTGTAAACGATAAAGCAAAAAAATTATTCTAATGAGCAAGTTTCTTGTTGATGATAACTTTATAATTTTAATTCCTGCAAGGAAAGGGAGCAAAGGGCTCCCTTTCAAAAACAGGAGACTGTTGGATTATACGCTAAATTCAATACCATCGTTTTACATTAATAAAGTATGGGTTAGCACAGATGATGAATACATACAGCAAATATGCGAAAGCAAAGGTGTTAAAGTTCATAGAAGAACTGAATCTTCAGCAACAGATAATGCGTCAACAAAAACGCTTGTTAATGAATTTATAGCAACACAAAGAATTCAATCAACAATTATTATGTTGTATCTCACGTACCCAGAACGTACATGGGAAGATATTCAAAATGCGTATGCAAAATTAAGAATGCATAGAGGCAACTCGCTACTATGTAAAAAGGATGTAAAGCAAAGTCCATATCTTATGATGATTGAAAAAAATCCATTATTTGGAGAACAGGTAATTAAACACGATTTATACAGAAGACAAGATTATCCAAAAGTTTTTGAGATTTCTCATTTTGTTGCAATATTTGAACCTGCGATTGTTTCTTTACTGAATCAAAATTTGTATTACCCGAATACCATATTTCATAAAATAAATGATACAATCGATGTTGACACGGCAAAGGATCTTGATGCGTTTATATCAGCAAATCCAATACAAATATCGAAAGAAATGCAAATGCCGTACATACGAACATGCAAAAAGGAAAATGGCTTGACATTTGTTGATGGCATGATAGATAATTCGATTTTGCCAAAAAACACCAAGAAAATAAAAATTTATTATCATATTGGTTTAATTGATGATTCATGTATCGAAATAATAAACGACCAAATAAAAACGTTAAAAGATACAGGCATATACGATGCGGCTAATAAGATTTTATATAGTGTAGTGGGAAATATCAAATTATTGCCTAAATTACCAAAAAAATTTGAATGCGTATATAAAAGTGAAAATATAAGTGATGCTGAAATGCCAATACTTGAGATTTTACGAAATGATTCGCAAACTGAAGATTTCAAATGTATATACTTTCACACAAAAGGCTCATCATCTAGATTACAAAATTATGATGCAAATAAATTAGGTTCATGGCGAAAATATATGGAGCACTTTGTATTTGACCATTGGGAACGTAACATGTCATTACTTGAAAAATACGATACCGTCGGTACAAGTATGATTCTGGGCGAAGCTAATAGCTGGTACAAAGATCATTATGCAGGTAACTTCTGGTGTGCAAATAGTTCCTATATAAAAAAATTGAATTCATTAAATGAAACATATACAGTAACCGGTAGAGATCGTTACAAAGCTGAAATGTGGATATTGTCTGATAGCAATGTAAAAGCATTCAATTATCATGCATTTCATTTTACACCTTTTTGCAAACATTACTTTGACCCGAATGCGTATGAGATACCTGTTGTTAAAGAATCCAAAGCAAAGATTGCTGTTCTGATGCATTTATATTATATAGATTTAGTAAAAGAATTTATAGATAGTATTAAAAATATCAAATATCCTAGTGATGTATACGTAACAATACCTGATAACACTAGCATGTTAGAAACAATGCGACTTAAGAAAATATTCAAAGATTCTGATTTGATGCACAAAGTCATATTCATAACTGCTGGAAATATCGGAATGGATATTGGGCCAACATTTCTTACTATGAAAGAAATTGCAAAAAATAATATGCATTATGATTACTATTTGAAAATCCACACGAAGAAAAGTATAGACCCAGGTGACATTAATGAAGCTAGAATTGTGCATGGTGAAGTATGGCGTAATGCATTAATACAGCCATTATGCGGAAGTGAAGATAATGTTATGACATGCATCAATTGTTTGAATGCACCTGATGTAGGCATGGTAGGTTCAAATAAATGGAGAATTACATTTAACATAAATGAATGGTATACAAAGCAGAACCTAGAAATAATCAAGCAATATGCAACTAAATTAAACTGGAGTAATTGGGAAACAACTAGTTTCTTTATTGGCGGAACAATGTTTTGGGTTAAAGGGGATTTATGGGAAAAATTCTTTGAAGAAATTAATATAGATGAAACTTACAGCAAATTCAATAAAGGAAAATCAAATGATAAAAATGGCGGAACGCATGAACACTCGATGGAGAGAATCTTTGGAATATATGTTTGCCAAAATAAATTAAAAATACAAGGCGTATGAAAATATGTATAGCAATATCAACATATGTATCAGATAAAGCATCAGATGATCGTATAAAAATAATAAAAGAATGTTTAGATTCATTTATTAATGTAAATGCCAAAGTGGTAATTGTAAATGATGCATCGACAAACAAACTTCATAACGAATTATTGGAAACATATAAAGATAAGTTTCATATCATTAACAGAACGTATAATGGCGGTATTGCAAAATGCAAAAATACAGCTATAAAGTATTTTGAAGAAAATGAATATGATATTTGTTTCTTAATTGATGATGACATGAAAGTTGTTAGTCCAGATTTTGTTAAACAGTATGTTGATGCAATAGAAAATACAGGAATTGAACATTTATGCTATCAAGTGCCTGGAGATCATAAAAATACAAAAAATATTGAAAAGAATGATTTCAATGTAATTCAATCAGATCATACTAATGGATGTATGCTAGTGTTAACAAAAAATATTGTAAAGAATATTGGATACTTTAAAGTTTTACCGCACAAGTATGGACATGAACATTCAAATTATACATTGCGTTGTATAATTCATGGATTTGCGCCCGGATTTATAGACGTGGTTGATAGCAATAATTTTATTCAATTAATTGGGCAATCAGTAGAAATTCATAGCGGTACTAGAATTCATGGCGCAGAATTTGATGAAAATGAACATGCTGCATTTGAAAATTTACAGAACGAAAAATACATAGAATGCAATGAATAATCCGTTTGATTTTTTTGAAGAAATTTGGTGTATTAATTTGGATAGAAGACCTGACAGATGGGAATCTGTTGTAAAAGAATTCGATACGCTTGGTATACGAAATAAAGTACAAAGATTAAGTGCAATAACGCACGAAGATGGTAGAATCGGATTAATAAAGTCTATTCTTAATTTGCTAATATATGCAAAAGAAAAAAAATTAAAAAACATATTAATTTTAGAAGATGATGTAAAATTTCTACACGCAAATAATGTTACATCTACATTAACAAAAGCCAATGAACAGATTTCAAATATTGATTGGCATATGTTTTATTTAGGTGCAAACATAAATGGTGCAAAACAACGCAAAGTATCAGAAAATTTAATAAGAATAACAAATTCATATTGTTCGCATGCAATATGCTACAATAGTTGTGTTTATGATATCATCATAGAACAATTCACAAAAACAAATGCAATCATTGTTCCAGAAGATGTTGGTGATGTTTACTTTTCAATTTTACAAAAGTCAGTCCCATGTTTTTGTGTAAATCCAATAATTGCAACGCAATCTACTGGATTCTCAGATTTATCGAATGCAGTTATTGATTACAGCGTTCATATCGAAATACCTTTTAGTAACAATATTATATGAAAACAAAAACTATAGCAGAAATAGGTATCAATTATGCGTATGGCACAGATAAAACAAAATTTATTGATAACGCAATGAATCTTGTTCGACTTGCGGCAATGTCAGGATTTGATTATGTAAAGTTTCAAAAAAGAAATCCTGACATATGTATTCCTGAAAGTCAAAAACATGTGATGAAATCCGTTCCATGGGAAAAAGAACCTATAACATATTTGCAATATAAGAAAGATATTGAATTAGACATTGCAGATTACACAATGTTATACATATTAGCAATGGATTTAGGAATAGGTTTTTTTCTATCTGTATGGGATATTGATTCTGTTAATTTTGCAATCGAATTACACGATGTTACGGTTGGAATAGAAGAACGACCATTAATCATGAAAATACCATCTGCATTGATTACTGACACTGCATTAATTAAATATGCAAGATCTGCCGCTGATATACTTATGTTATCTACTGGCATGAGTACAGAACGTGAAATCGAAATTGCTGTTGCCGAGGGGATGCCAGATGTTTTATTTCATACAAATTCTGCATATCCATCTCCATTAGAAGGAATAAATTTAAACTATATTAAGCACCTAATTACAAAATATGGCGACAAAACTTCAATAGGATATAGTGGTCATGAATTTGGTTTAACTGCTACTTTTGCTGCTGCTGTTATTGGAGCAGAATATATTGAAAGACACATTACGCGAGACAGAACATTATGGGGATCTGACCAAATGGCATCAGTTGAACCTATAGGTCAATCAAAATTAATAAAAGGATTGAAAGAACTTGAAATTGCAATGGGTCCTGATATTATAAACGAAAGAATTGTTCACGAATCGGAACTAGATAAAAGAAAATCTCTAAGAGGAATATAATGTTAGGATTCTTGAAAAATATATTCGGGAAAAAAACCGAAAAACAAAAAAATGGAAGTATGATAATCAGAGTTGACATTGATAACACAATATGTAAAACGCCAGGAACAGATTATAAAAACTCCATTCCAAATCACAATCGAATAATGCGTATTAATAACTTATACATGTCAGGACATACCATTATTTATTGGACATCGCGTGGCGTTGGGTCAGGACAAAATTTAAGGGAACTTACAAGCAAACAATTAACACAATGGGGTTGCTTATATCATAAATTAGAAATGGATAAACCGTTATTCGATTTATTCATTGACGATAAAGCATTAAATTCAAATGAATATTTCTATGGCGTATAAAGATTTAAATGATATATATACAAAAAAATTTAAACAATCTAAATGCATTGTATTAGGAAATGGGACATCAGTAAAGAAATTCAAAAGTGATGATGATGTTTTTACTATTGGGGTAAACGATATTTGCAAATTCGTAACGCCAAACGTATTATTTTTAATTGATACAAAGAAAAGATTCGAAGCAAAAAATATACCTAATAGAATATATGATATAGAAAATGCAAATCCAGATTACATTATAGCAAAAGATGAATCTTGGAACTTTAAACATGATAACGTTTATAACATGAATTTTGGTGCGCATGGAAATTTAAAAAACATTAATGAGAAATCCATTATTGACACAGGCTTAGATTCGCCATACATGGGAATTCAATTAGCGTATAAAATGGGTTTTAGACGAATAGGCATATTAGGTGTTGATTATACACCAAATCATTTTTACGCAGACGATGGTCATCACGAATTAGTACAGTACGACAAATTAAAAGAAATTAATAATCTTTATAAAAATCTTACGCACGTGTTAAGCGAAAACAATTGTTCATTATTTAACTTAAATCATAACAGTATGGTTACCACTATACCGTTCATTCCAATTGAAAACTTTTAATACTTAATGTATATAATAATAAATTTACAATTTAGCAAGATAACTATATGAAACATATAATTGTTGAAGGCTGTGACCGAACAGGAAAAGATACATTGATTGAATACATCGAATCTTTAAGCAAAAATAATTATGAACAACATCACTTCATGACACCTCTAGGAAATACAATCGAAGAAAAGATTGAATTTCAACAAACGGATTTTTCTATAGAATTTGAAAGAATAAAAATTTATAGGACAATGTTCAAAAATGCTGATGATATGTTCGTATGGAACAGGTCACACATCGGAGAATACGTATATGGAAATATTTATCGAAAATATGATCCTTCGTGGATTTTCGATTTAGAAAAAGAATATGAATATGATATATCAAACGATACGTATCTTATTTTATTAATAGGCAGTCCAGAATTTCTTATTGCGAATGAGGATGGACATTCGTTATCAAGTAAATTAGAAGATAGACAAAAAGAAATTTCATTATTTATTGAAGCGGTTGGTAAATCGCATATCAAAAATAAATTAATCATTGACGTAACTAAAAATGAAACATATAGACCATTGAATGAAATTCAAAAATCAGTAAAAGAATTTTTAAATTTGTAATAGATGGAAACAGCAACAAAAGAATTTGTAAGAGTAATTAAAAAAATCCAAAAAAGCAACAATGAAGTAAATCCAAGAGGATTAAAAGTCAAAGAAACATTATTAGAAATGATGGAGATTGACCCGCGTTATCCAATTGTTGATTTTAAAGCAAGAGAATTTCCCTGGAAATATTTAGCAGGTGAACTTGGATGGTATTTACGCAGAGAAAAATCATTGGATAACATAAAACCGTTTTCAAGTTTTTGGAACAGAATTGCCGATGAAAATGGCGAAATAAATTCAAATTATGGTAATCTATTATTTGGAAAACAGCTACGATGGGTTTATGACTCCTTAGTTGCTGATATTGATACAAGACAAGCAGTTGCATTTTTAAATCAGCCTAAGTTTCAATACAAAGGAAATAAAGATTTCGTATGTACGTTTTCCCTAAATTTCTTTGTAAGAAAAAATAAATTGAATATGAAAGTTACTATGCGGTCAAATGATATATTTTTTGGTTTTACATTTGATGCGCCATTCTTTTCTTTTGTTCAACAGCATATGTATTTATGGTTAAAAGAAACAAAATATCCTGATTTGGAATTAGGAACATATTATCATTTTGCCGATAATATACATTTTTATGAAAGACATTTTGATGTTGCAAATGAAATAACAAAAGAACTATTAACAATGCCAAAGTCATTTATATTGAAAAAACGCATGTTTGACATTGATGAAGATGGTGAATATTCAATGACATGGGATGCGAAATCGTACACGGAGTTTGTATTACATCAAGCAGCAGAAGAAGCAACAACCGAACAATACATTGAAGGATTAAGTAATTTTTTTGATATAAAGTAAAATGGGAATGGGCATTAACGGATTTGGACAATTCAACAAATTCCAAGACATGGTAAACTCTACATATTATTTTGTAGGCGAAACCAAAAGAGAAGAATTACTATATCTTGCGTTAGCAATGTGTGCAGAAGCGGGTGAAGCCGGTGACGAAATTAAAAAAATGATGCGTGACGATGACGGCATTTTAACGGAAGAACGCAAAGAAAAAATTAAAACTGAAATGGGTGATACTTTATTTTATATGGCTATACTCGCATCAAAATTAGGTTTTGATTTTTATGATGCAGCAAATGCCGAAATATCAAAACTTACCGATATGATAGCAAAATGGGAAAAAGAAAATGACACTACTTTTAATATCGAAACATTCAAACAAATTAAAGCAAATAAAACTAATTAGTTTATTATAACGAATTCAAAATTAAACAATTTAGCAAGGCAAGCTTGTTGTTTTGCTAAATTCTTTTCTAATTCTTTAGAATACGTCCATTCGCTTTTGACTTCTATAATCGTATTTATAGATTTAATATAAAAGTCTGGGTAGTATGTATGAACGTTATTTTCGTAAAAATAATCAATTTTGCCAATTGATTTATTCATTTCCTTTATACCAATAATTATATCGTCTTCGTTATACGTTTTTAAAAGTTCAGTCAAAACTTGTGGTTCATATCCTTGAATTTTAACAATTTTTCCAGACGGCAATATGAATTCTTTATATTTAAAACATCGTTGTAAACGTTTGAACGTTTCAGCTTTTACTTCTGGTCTATTTTGGTATTCTTTTTGAAACTTTGATTTTGCTTCCTTAACAGCAGGAGTGTTTTGACGTTTCTTTTGAAAATCTGACATTCGTTTCTTTACGTCGATCTTGTTATGCACATGCGTTGCTGCGCAACTTTTGCAACAAAATTGTTGTGAAATACCTTTGTCTGAATTTATAACGGTAAATACTGAATTGCATTGAACGCAATGTTTTTCTACGGTAATACAGTTATCGCAACGGTTTGAAGCTGGTGATTTAGCATTAAATAACTGCCCACATATTTTGCATTTATTTTTATACATTTTCTTTGCATTTTTTTATATAAGCTTCCATATATTTTTGTATGTAACTTGATTTGTTTAAAGAATTTTCTTTTGCAAGTTTATCAAATTCATCTGCAATTGATTCTTCTATGGAGAAAGCTGTAAGTTTTTTCATGTTTATATTTTTTATAATTTATTTATATAATTATATATACATTGCATTTAAAGAAAATTTGAAATATAAAACTATTTAACTATTATGTATAATATATTAAACAAATTAATAAAAATTAACAATAAATTAAACATATGGAAATTAACGAAAAACAAATCAAAATTGCTCGCACAAAATCGGGAACACCTTGCTTATGGGAATCTTATACCGAGTTCGATAATCTTAAAAGAGCAATCGTTGTAATAGGTAAAGAAGGGGAGATTAAGAATTCTATTTTCATCAGACAATTCGGTTCTAAACAAAGCTTAATTCCAATCGACGAAGGTGACCATATCGTAAAAATCTTTAATGATAATAACGGCACATCGGTATCTGTACTAGAAATCAAAAAAATTGCAAACAGTTCTAATCATGCGGAAATGCTATTAAAATATAGAGAAGCAACTGGTTCTGAACAATCAAGTACATGCGAACAAAGATTCAATCAAGGAATCAAATCTGCAAAATTGAAAATGGAAGATAAAAATTACATCGCTTCAAAATTGTTTGAGAAAAACACAACAAGTATCTAATATAATGTTGCCAAATATTTATTGGATGAATACGGTCGTATCGAAAGGTACGACCGTTTTTTTATGCATAACGAATATATAAAATAAAACAATAATGTCAAATAGTTTATACGATACACCCGGTTCATCAAATGATAGAAAAAGAATTCCAAGTTTTGATGATTATAAAGGAATGGCTGACCAAATTGCAAAATATGGTGATGAACTTAGAGCGTATTTTGTAATGGCGCAAACACATGATGATTTACGAACAGCAAGAGAAGAACTTAATGCAAATGGCGGTAGTAAATACCCAGACAAAATTATTGACTTTATGTATAAAGAACGTTCACGTTCATTAGGTCCAGAAGCGAAATCGAATACTGAACATAATGAAGACGATTCAGAACAAAACCTAATTAATAAAGTTGCACAGGCTGATGACGATCCTACAAAATATACAAGACATCGACCTACATGGAATTAAAACTTTTAATTACTTGTGTATATAATTGATAAATAATTTTACAAATTCTTAATTTAAAAAGTATGAAAAATAAAGGTACTATTGACCAAATTAATCAATTCGTTGAAGCAATTGAACGTGAAACACCAACAAGACGTGATATTGTGCAATTCAATTTACAAGACATTGTAATTAATGATAAATTCATTGTTGATGAAATGGATTTAACTGACAGAGCAGCTGATGCTGTTTTAAGTGTTTTAAACGCAAAACCTGCATTTAAAGAATATCAAAGTTTAATGGAAGTGACTGATTGGAATTTAGTTTCAAGCAGATTAAAAGCAGCAAAAGGCGATGTTAATTTATACGGATCATTGCTACATAATCCTGATGGAACGCATACAATTGATGCAATCTTCTTCAAAAATCCAAAGAAAAATAAGGCTGATGATTTAACAAATTCTAAAGCACTTGTTGAAACAGTAACTCGCATTTTATCAACATCATCTGTTGATTGGTCATTATCTAAAATAGGATTTGATAATGAAACTTCCAAATACACAATTTCATTATTAAATGATAGTAATCCAATTGAAGTTTTTGAAAATGACTTATGGAAACAAGGTCAAACATTAATATTCAATTCAACTTCTTTTATTAACGAACCATTTTTCGACCGTCTTATCTGCGGTAATGGCATGAGAAAACCATCATACGGTTTCCGTTCAAATATCTCAAAAGCATCATTTAATAATGAGAAACTTGAAAAGGCAATATCAAATGCATTATCTGAAGATAACGATAATGTTGCACATCTTATAAAAGGATTTGCTGAACATATGAAAGGAACAACAATTTCATTACGTGAATTCTATAATCACCGTAACTTTTTGATTAAACGTGGGTATGAAGAATTAGCAGATAAATATTTTATCGAAGCGCCATTCTACAAAGCATGGGGCGATAACGTTTGCAAAAAATCGAAAACGTGGAAAGCAAGTGCAGATACTGGAATTAACGCGTATGATTTTATCAATTTGAACACTTGGTTGGCATCACATATTGAAGAATCGAAAATGTCTGAAGCTCATGCTTACGAATTGAAAAATGCAATCACTGGCATATTTACAGCAAAAGAACTTGACATGGAATTAATTGCTTCACAACAAAAAGTTGAATATCCTCATTTTGTTGAAATGGAATAAGTTTTCTTTGTTTCTTAAAAACAAAGTGGTCGGCAATGCTGAATAAAGGGAACTTCGGTTCCCTTTTTTTTATGCAGTTCATAAAGACAATTTTTGATGAATATATAAAATAAAATAATAAATGAAGCATATAAACATTAATGGTTTTTTAGGTTTAGACGAGTATTTAAAAACACAGTTAAACGAAACAAACCTTGGTGCACAAGAATTAGGAAAAATAAATTCAAAAACAGGTGAACTTCGCACCGAAATTTTGAAACGTAAAATAATGAATCACGAGCCTATAGAATTAGTAAAAGGTGGTTTTTTTACGGTTACTGATACTGATGATGCAATCAATAAAATAAATAATTTAGATTTAACACACCCATTATCATTCAATTTAAAAGGTGAAATAAAGGGCAAGTCGACTACTATATCAACATCGCAATTCTTGAAAACTGCTGAATTTGGTAGCGGAGGCGGAAAACGCGGAGGTGCTGATAATACAGATTTAAATGAATCTGCACAATGCTATTATTGTTCTGCTGTTTGCAATATTTTAAATTCAGAATCTGATGAAAGCGCATTCACTCCTGATGTATTGAAAAAAGCGGCACAATACGTTCAAGCATCAACATCGGTTGATGATGTTATAAGCAAAATTGAAGATGATTGGATTACATCATCAGTTGTAATTGCAAATGAATTATTCAATAAAGGCATTATTTCAAAAGGAATGATTTTTCATAGAGGTTCAGCAATCTTTAAAAAAATATATGAACTCGCAAAAACAGCAGGAACAAATTCTGAAATTTCTTTTAATTCTGATAAATGGAATCCCGCCGATATTTTTGGTATATTGCCATCTGTTATTGTTGCAGATTTAAACACTACATCATTACCTGCGCTAAATGAAGAGATTTTAGAGTTATTCAATAAAAGACAGTTTGTTCCAATATCGTTAAAGAAAACCGAAGGTAAACCTAAGGTTGAAATATTTAATGGCGGTAGCGAAAAACCAAACTTTCATCCTATAACATATACTGTTTCGGACGGAAAAAAATCAACATTTGAATCAAATATGAAAGTATTTATGTCATTCAATGGTGGCAAATCTGAAGGTAGAACATTTAATGCTTTTTCAAATTGGGCATTAGAAATACAAGGCAAATACGCAGCTGGTGGCAAATGCGGTTTGACACCTATTTTAGGAATTATGAATTATAATGGTGTAACGCCACCAATTTTGAATTATACTGAAATAAAGAAAAATTCAATGAAGCCTGATGCAAATTTCATTGATGACATGTTCTTATTATACAATGAATTTGATAACTCTCATTCGTATGATATAAACACGTTTGGCGATTTTGTAAAAGGCAAAGCATCAAATCCTAGCGAACAAGGATGGATTTTTTCAAAATATCTTGGAATGAAAGTTTTAAGTGCAATAAAAAATTCAAACAAAGAAAATGATATTATAAATGATATAGTTTTATATGCTGCATCGCAATCATCATTTTCATCTGTGTTTGCAAAAGTATATTAAAATAATTAAATATCATGGACATTTCAAATATCACGAAATTTAACTGGAGAGAAATTTTCAGTAATAACAACGGAAAAACATCAGGTTCCGGTTTCGCAGGTGTATTGTCTGTGATGACAGGATTAATAGGATTTGTATCAGGGTTGGCAATGTATTGGTTTTTAGGAGTTTCATCAGGAGCAGACAATGTATTGTTACAAAGTCTCGGTATGGTTACATTAGGAACTGTTTTATTAGGTGCTAGAAAATTATCAAAAGATGGCAATATGCCATTGCATAGAAATGAAGTAACAGATAATGCAACAACTGATAATACAACAACTGATAATGCATCAACCGATACTACATCGGACGTAACAGTATCTGATGACCAAACACAACAATTAAATTCATAAACGCAATGAACAAAAGAATACCTACATTTGACGAATTTCTGTTAATGGAATCGCCTGAAGCTGATGCAATATATGACAATTCATTGGAAGATGCGTATTGGGAAGATATCGCAACAAAATTTCCAAATTACAATAATCCAAACAGTTATGATTGCGGAGAAGCAACAGAATATATTCTAAATAAAATGAAAGAAGAATATGATAATGTTGAATGGGACAAATACGAAGATGAAATAAGAACAAAGATTAAAGAAGGGTTAACGTGAAACGTAAACGAATAGATTTTGCAACATTTGTATTTACTGGAAGTTATAATGCTATCGTATTAGAAATAAGTAGATATTATGTTCAAGAATTGAAAAAATTCTTAAAATCTAGAAAGAAAAACATAATTATACAAAGCGACATTGATTTTATTGATGTTGTGCCATTTACCGTAAGAATATCGAAAGATCCTGATGCTGAAATGGCATTTGACATAGACGGTTGTGTTGATAATTATGATCACGGCAATTTTTCATATGTTATTTTTAGTATCATTATAAACAATAAAAAGTTTCCATTAGAATATAATAATTTCATAGCAGAATTTAAAGATACAATTCGACATGAAATTGAGCATGTGTCCCAATTTAATAACACAAACAAAGATGAGGATTTAGAATTAATCATCAAAAAAGATTTTTTGAAAATTAATGATATTGAAAGTGACGATGAATCATATTTCAGTTATGTTCTTGAATACCCCGAATTATATGCATACGTATACGGTTTTCATCAAAAAGCAAAAACGATGAAAGTATCAATGAACACGATAATTGAAATGTGGCTAGAAGAAAGAAAACATCTGTTTATTAATGAAATAGAAATCAATACAGTACGTGAAAAATTTATAGAATTAGGTAAAAAGCTTCTGCCAAAAGCAAAATGGGATTGAAACTAATTAAAACTTAAGTATACAAATTATATAAGTACATAACAGAAAGACATTATGCCACATCATTTTGATTTTAATGCATTCGAAAAATCGAGCATAAAAGAATTAGAAATTGCAAATTTAGCCGGATGGCTTAATCCAATAACAATCGAATATGCAAATGCAAATTTTGCAGGAACAAAAACTACTGTATACTGGAGAATAAAAGGAACATCTCATACATTCACAATACCGTCTCGAGAATTAAACGTTATATCTAAAGGAGATCATGAAGCACATTACCGAGATTTTCTGAAGAATTTTAGAGAAGATTTAATCGAATGGAGTCGAACAGAAGAACAAACTGAATGGATGCGAGAGTATCTTTATATGTATAGAAATTATATTACTTTTTAATTTAAAAATATGGCCAAAAAAGAAGAACCTTTATGCTATCAATGGAAAAAAGGTGAAAACTATTCACAAGTCGACAAATTACAATCAGAACAAACAATTGGTGATGCTGCATTCTTGGTATTTGAAAGCGGTAGACTATTAAACAAAAATCTTGTTGACGAATTCTTAGTACAAATACCATCACTTGCCGAACCATTATTTGCCATTGGTGAAGTACCAGTTGCACAACCACCAAAGCAAAAGAAACCGTCAAATAAGAAAGTTGCTGCTTATGATTATCCAACAGAGGAAGAATTAGCAAATAGCATGAAAGATGGAAAATACTCAATGGGAACTGCTAAAGCAATTCCGCATCCTGATGATATGCCGCCTGTTCAACAAGTACAGCAATCTCGTAATGATAATTTTGCTGGTGGATTAAGAGAAGATGGCGATGAATCAATGTCACACGCAGATTTCACGCAAGGTATTTCACATGATAACTTGCAATCATATCGTCCGCCAATTGAAAATCCATTAAATGCAATAATTGACAAAACAAAAAAAGTCGAATTAGAGATGAATTTAACATTAAAAGTTAAGTTACCAGTTCTTGGATTTTTTGATATGCTAGATGATGATTTTGTAAATGATAACATGGATGGCTTATTAAATGCATTGATAAATAAAATAAAACAAAACGATTTGGATAGTCAAATCAAAAATAATTTAATTAAAATTTATAACATTAATACACAAGAACAATGTCAACAGCAACAGCAAAAAAACATTACAGCAGAAGAGAAAGAAAACAATTAGAAAAAACTTTCAATCTTGTAAAGCCAACAGATCCAAAGGAACGTGCAGAATTTCAGCAAAGAAGAATGGAAATGGGCAAACAGCTTAATTTGCAATTCAAAGAAAGCGTAATAAACGAACAAGACAAACAAGCTGTTGAAAAAGAAGCAAAGATATTAAGAGAACTTATGGCCGATGTTGTTGACCATAAAGGTAATTTTATACGTAAAGGAAAAACATATGAAGAAGCAAAAGCTTTTGTGTTACACAATTACGAAATTGAACGAAAACGTTTAGAAAAACAAGCGGCTAAAATCGAAAAACAGAATCAAATACTTGCAGAAAAAAAGGCAAATAAATAATCAAAATTAAAGATTACCGTATGCAAATGAAACTTTACGTAACTAATGCAGATTATGAAAAAGTTAAAAATTCGTTTTTAAATTTTCGTTCATTTTCTGTTATTAATGTTCAAGATATAATAAAATCTTTTAACTATAATAGTGAATCTATGAATGAATATTCGCAATTCATTGTGAATAACGAAATTCAAAGCATCTTACGAGAATCTATTGCAAAAAAGAAATTTTTCAATATCATTTATATAAATACTGAATTGACTATCGAAAAGATTGAGAATTTGAAAGAATACATCAATGATACAGAGTCAATTGATAAATTTATTTTTATAGACGATGAAGAAAATTCAAACAAAGATGTTTATCCGCTATTCGACGAAATCATTCTATATCCGAAAACAAAACGCGTTAGAATCATGCAATGCGATACGATTAAAAATCCAATGTACTATTGGATAAACAACCGATAATTACAAAGATACTCACCCAAACTTATCTATTCATAAAAAGTCAATCTATAGCCATTAGATTGACTTTTTTTTCATTTGAATATACAACTATATCAAAAATGAAAGATCTTTTTATGATAAGTTTTTTCCTACAAATCAGCTGATGAATTCTTATAAATATATAAAATAAATAAGATATCATTAATGGCAAATTCATACACACATTATTACGAAGGTGAGAAAGGCGATTCTTTCAATATCAAAATCGTGCAAATTATTGACGGTAGTGATACTGTAGATGGACAGCCTGTTACAACTGAGGAACATACAACGCAATCAAAAAACATGACATGGAAATTGATTGAAGGCGGTGCTAAAGGATATGTCGGTTTTCCATCTCGTCCAGTTCCACAAAAACCTGCTGATGTTGTTCAACAAAATGATGATCTTGCAAAACCGCCAAAAAACGATTCACGAATTGCATTCGACCCTAGACTTGCAAAACCAAGAAAAGGTAATCCTTATGCAGATTCAGTATATGCACTTAACCCAGAAGAAATTCAAACAACAAATGAAGGTGGGTATGATAAAAGTGCAAAAGAAAAAATGGACCCTAATGATGATACTACAACTGGTGTACCTGCTATAAATAACTGGTATGCTTATTTGACATTGTCTGGTCCTGGCGCAACAAAGGATGATAAAAAATTATACTTTGATGTTGAAGGCGAAAGAAGATGGTACGAAACCGATAATATTGTTGTAAACGATGGGCCGCATCTTAATATGAAGAATGCATCAAAAGAACCTACAACATCTGCTCTTATTGCATACGGCCAAATCGACCCGGCAGGAAGAACACCTTACTATTATTCAGATTTTGCTTTTTGCAAATATTGGAGAAAAGTGCCAAACAATCGACTTATCACATTACGACGATACGCTGTGCCAACGTACGGTTCATTAGAATTTCCTGATTTTGGACCAGAACCTGACAAATCAGGCAAAACAAATCCAAAGCCTGAAAAATTAAACAGCAAGTTTTTGCCAATTGCTCAAGCAGTAACATGGTTAGGCAATGAAACTGGCAATACTATGGATTCATTAATGTCATTTACTGTAAAATTACCATGGGACGATTTACAAGCGCAAGTTGATGACTTAACAGAACAAAGAGGTGATGCTAGTAATTTACCTGGTGGGTTTTTGGCAGGTATGGGAAAAACATTATCTGTGCTTTCAGGTGAATCAACAAGAGCGGGCCGTTTACATGATGGACAAACTCCACCTGACCCATATGCTGAAGGTCCGTATGCAAACAGAATACAAGGACCTGTTAATAGAATTGACAGTGTTAAAAGAAGAAAGCCAGGTTTAGATTTCAGTCAATCAATATCTTTAAAGTTCCATTATAGCGCAAACTCAATAGGCGGAATAAATACTAAAGCTGCTATGCTTGACATAATTGCAAACTTTTTATTGTTATCGTATGGCACAGGTTCGTTCTGGGGAGGTGCACGAAGATTCAGAGGTCAAATGCAAGGATTCCCATGGAAAAAAGGTATGGCTGCTTGGTACAAAGGAGATCCTGTTGCATTTTATGGCGCAATTACAGAATCAATAAGTACATCAGTTACAAATTTATCAAAACTTTTTGATAGCGCAATGAGTGACCCTATCGGCGCATTAAAAAATCTTGCAAAAACAGGTATGGTCGAATTGGTTAGAAAAGGTGGATCTGTACCGTTATTTCACGGATATCGTTCGTTATTAACAGGTGAGCCTGTTGGTGAATGGCATTTAGTTATAGGAAATCCGTTAAATCCTACGATGATGATAGGAAATTTAATTTGTACAGGATGCTCGTTTTCATTTGGTGAAGAACTTGGACCTGATGATTTCCCAACTGAAATGACAGTTACTGTTACATTGGATCACGGAATGTCATTAGATAGAGCAGGTGTTGAATCCATGTTTAATAGAGGACGAGGACGAATATATACATTGCCTACAGGTGTTGGCGATACTGCTGCAGCACATGAAACAGCAGTCGATTCAAAAACAGGTAAAGGAAGAAATCCATACGTTGATTATGTTGCAGGCGCAACTGCTGGTGGTAAACCTGTTGAACATAAAGCACCAAGCTTTAAAGATAAGGATTATGATTGGTATATAAAAAATGGTGGCAAAACATATAACCAAGGAAATATTGATTCTGTTGCATTATCAATCAAACGAGAATTAGGATATTTCAACAAAACAGTAAATGATGCAGCAAACAAAGGAAGTGGACCTGTACAAGTAAATAAATAAAAGTAATATGAAATTTCCAAAAGTATTAGATGCTAAACCTCATGTCATTGACGGAAAAGGCAATGAAATAATTGATATGACAGCATCATCAATGAATCGTCTAGAATTTGAGTTTGTTGATATGATTATGACAACAGAAATGCAAGCAATGCGTCCTGATTTACTTGCGACCGTTGCATTCGGAAACATCTATAGAGCTGAAGATTTATTGAAATCGAATGAAGTTTCTAATCCGTTTGCGATAAATGCTGGCGAATCTTTTCTGGTGCCAGAAATGACAACTGCAAAAGAAGTATTCAAATCGGCAGGAATAATTGAAGATGTTCGTAAAGCAATAAGAAAACAATACATTGATGCTACGAAAGCACCTGACACATCTGCAATGAATACTGCGCTTAATGATTACAAACAAAGAGAAAAAACTGCTTTGCCACCAAACTATTCAAAAGAAGGTGACAAAGAAATGATAATTAAAGATGGCGTTATATATTTTGGACCAAATGTTACGCGTAAAATAACACAAACCGAAACGTTAACGTCAAATCAAAATTTATTAAATAAATTAAGAAGCTAATGGATAGCAAATCAATAATTCGTTCATTAAGTGAACCTACATTGACTTTAGATGAATTAAAAGTTATAGACACACAATATGGCTCAAATGGCGATGTTCCAAAAGCAAATAGATCATTAGAAGCAGTTACAGTTGATTGCCCGTATGTTGTTATTAAAGAACACGAATTTGGAGTAAAAGAAATTGTATCTTTTGAAATTGATACTACACAATTTATTCCTACTGTAAGTATGCGTATTGACTTAGGTGCATCTGGCGCGTTTTTATCAACTGCATTTCCAACAGACGGCGATTTGTTAAGTGTGTTCATACGAGGACGTGACGATATATTCAAGCCAATTAGAAATGATTATTTGATTACTAGTATAGAAATGACTAAATCTGACACACCAGATGGTGCAGGTGGTAAATTATTTTTACAAGGTAAATTACATATTCCAGGTTTATACGATGAAAAATCGTTTGCAAAAAAAGGAACATCATTTGAAGTTTTAAAAGAAATTGCAACAGAATTAAAATTAGGATTTGCATCTAACATTTCATCTACAAATGATAGTATGACATGGATTTGCCCTAACGAAACAAAGGAAGAATATATCAAAAAAATTGTTGATTGCGCATGGCAAGATGAAAAATGTTTTTTCACTGCATTCATTGATGTTTATTATCACTTGAATTTTATAAATGTGAATACACAATTTGGTGATGAAACTGGTGCGCTACTTGGTATGTCTGATAATGTATTCTCTAGTTACAATGATACATTGCCGCATACAACAGAAGGATTACAAAAACTTTTGTCGAATCATCCGAGTTTTATCACAACATCATTTTATATTCAAACGTTTAAGCCATTAAATAAAAGTTCTGAAATTGCAAAAAATTATGGATATACATATAACTTAAATTTTTTTGAACATAATAGTTTAAAGAATTGGGAATTTCCGATTACCCCATTAGTTACAGAAGGTAATGAGAAAACAAAAGTATTATTAAAAGGCAGGCCAAAAGAGGAATTTTACAAATCGCAACAACGATTTAATTACTTAGGAATTCAATATTCTGCACCTGACCACAATGTGCATGAACATTATTACTTAGCAAAGGCTCATAACATGATGAATCTTGCTGAAATTGATAAAATGAATCTTAGTGTCACTACTCCGAAAATGAATTTGAACTTTGTTAGATTTGAAAAAATGCCAGTTATTATGGCAATACTATCTGATGAGCAAAGAGCAAATAAAGTTGATGATGATTTGATAAAAGATCCGTCGTTAGAAAACAGAGAAGGCAGAGTTGTAATTGATAAGTTATACACTGGCATGTATGCAATAAAAGGATATACGATAAATTACAAATTAACGCCAAGATCTATTGAAAATACAAATAGCAATATAACACAAACATTTATTCTTACAAGAAGAGAATGGCCATCGTTAACAGGCGTATAAAAAAATAAAAATAATGTCAACAGTTTATAGACACAAATACAGAAGAGCGTTTCTTGATTCAGACACACAGTATGATGCAAAACCATCAACATCAATTGATGGGTTGTCTTATAGTCCGTATGATTTTCAAGATCCTTCAATTGTTGGTTTCAGAATAAGATTCGATTTTTTAGAAAAAGAAAATTTGTATGATTTTGACAATTTGCCGAATGCTTTATTAATGGACCCAAAGGATAGATCATCAGCGTATCAATATTTGATGAATATAAATGAACAACAAAGAGCAGCGCATTTAAAATCTTTTATTGCAACACTTAAAAGTTTGCAAGAAGATACTCCTTGGTATTTCCAATCAATATCTGGACTTGATTCATTACAAAAAATTGACCCAACAAAAGCATGGCGACCTGGACCTGATGGCAAAATAACAATTGAAACATTAGAAAGTATTGATATGCGAGTTTCAATGCTTATTGACCTTTATAGAAAAGCTGCATGGGATCCAATTTATTCAAGATGGATGCTTCCTGAAAACATGCGTTGGTTTAAAGTTGAAATTGTTATTGCAGAAATTAGAGATTTTCAATTAAGTATACAAGGAGCAAATTCCGTTCCGCCGCCCGCAGATACACCACAATTAGGAAGTAACATAAATGGAACCGCGTTACAACAAATGGCAAAACAATCAGCAGTTGTAAATAGCGTAAATAATATGATAAAAAAAGGTGGTGACATTATAAATAGAGTTGGTAATTTAATTCATCCTGATGGTTCATCAAATATATCGGAAGATATGATTTTGCCTTCAATGCAAAATACTTTTTTACCTATGCATGTAATTACTTTAGATATGTGTGAATTTGATTTTTTAAATAGAGCGCATCCTTATATGTCAAGTATAAGTATGGCAGATCCTGGTGAAAATATCTCAAATTCAATTTCATTTAATGTAGGCAGAATACGTGAAGCTAATGATTATCGTTTATCCAACATATATTTACAAGATGTAAGTTTACGAGATTTGCAACAAAAAGCAATTGATGAAATTTGGCCAGATGGCATGAAATCTGTTATGATGGGCACTGAAGATATTACAAAAGACATTACACACAATTCAAGTAACACGAATTTCTTGAAAGATAGATTGAAATCAGTTGCAAGCACAGTTGCAGGTGAAGCACTTGATAGATTTGTCGAATCAATATTTCTTGGAAAATCATTTAACGGAGAAAACATAACAAAAGATGCAAATGGCCGAATGGAAACTGCAAGACAAACACTTGCAAAACAAATTGAATTTAGCATTGTTAATAGTAACCCAGGATTATCACAAGATTTGGGAGCAAATGAATCAGTTGCCAACCCAGGTCCTGATGGACATACAAATGTACCGCATGATGATATGGTTATTGAACCAATTATAAATACATCAGCAGTTACGCCTGCAAATGTTGGATTAATTGTGCCAGACATGCCAGTATACACAAACTTAGGAAATATATTCGATTAATATGAATGCAGACGATAAAAAGAAAATGTTTACTCGTGATATTGCGAGTAGAGAATGGCTTGGAGAAATTGTAAATGTTGAAGATTCATTAAAAATGCTTAGATGTAAAATTCGGGTCTACGGCTTGTTTAATGATATTGAAGATGATCTTTTGCCATGGGCATTTCCTGCGTATTCATCAGGATTTTCAAGTGCAAAAGGCGGATTTGGTTCATTCGACGTTCCAAAGAAAGGCACAATTGTAAAAGTTAAGTTTAATAATGGTGACATATATGCAGGTGAATATTTTGCAGTTCAAAATATCAATGAGACTATTAGAAATGAAATTTCTAATGATTATGTAAATGCCCACGTTATATGTTTTGATGAAGATGAAGATTTGAGAATTCTTTATACTCAAAATCAAGGTTTAGTTCTTAAATTAAAAGGAACATTAATTAATGTTCTAAATAATAATAACATTTTTATAAATAATCCAAATGGTGATTCAATCGAATTAACAAATGGCGGTGAACTTAATATCAAAACAAGCGACAATATAAATGTAACAACTGGTAAGGATGTTAATGTTGAATGCCAAAATTTAACAGTAACAGCACACAAGAAAATACGGTTAGGTGCAAATGCAGAACAAGCACTAGTATTAGGTACATTATTTAAACCGATGTTCGATAATCATTTTCATATAGGAAATTTAGGTGCACCTACAGGACCAGCAAAAGCAAACGGATTTATTTGTGATATTAGCGAATTATCATTTACACAAAAAGCAGCAGATTAAAAATGGCAATATTAAATTTAGATGTACATATAATAAGTGACCCTTCATTGCAAACAATAATTGATGATATTCAATGTTGTATGACTGAAGCAGGTCTTATTTTGCCTAAAATTACAGTAGGCGAACCTGGAATTGGCGCATTGTTAGAATCTATTGTACGCAGTTTAGAAGCAAGTTTAATTGCTTCATGGAAACCGATGATTGCATTAATTCAAGTAATAGTAAAATCTTTAAAAAAAGGTATAAAAGCACCAGCTGAATTTCTCAAACAAGTAGCAAGTTTAGTTTCTGGTTTAGCCGATTTAGCAGGTGTTGAAAAATTACTTAAAGCATTGATATGCGAAGTTGCAGGTCCTTTAATTGATAACTTATTAGTAATTCTTCCGAGTATTGAAATACTGCTTGATTTGTTAATGGGAAGATTAACCATCATAGATGTAATTCGTTGCTTTCCACAATATTTAAAAGAAGGTAAAATAATGATTCCTAAAAAATTAAAAGATTTAGGAATTGATTTTAGTGCAACTGAAGCCGTAAGTTCAATTGTTGGCCGTTCATACGTGGAAAATGTTTTGCAATTATGGAAAATTCCAATCAATGCAAATTTAGAAGAAATGATTGAACTTACGCCAATAATAAAAATCATGTCTTTTATTTTCTTTCCTATCAAATTGGCGCAAGGATTAATATGTGCAGTAATCACACTTGTTAAAGGATTAGTTACTAACATATTCAAAGGTGTTGCTAAAATGTCAGAATTATTGTCAAACCCTGGAAAATTTATAATGAATATGCTGGGTAGCATCATTTCTCCAATACTCATATCGCTTATGCATGATTTTATGCCGCCAGATGCAGATATCGAAATGGCCGAAACTATTGCTGCTGCAGTTGCATACTTAATTAAAAATATTTTAACACTTAATGGTAAAAAATTTTGTAAATGGTTAGCTAACACAAAAACAGCAGCAGGTAAAACGTACAAAGAAGTACTTGGGTTACTTATGGGATTTGTTAAAATGATAGTTTGTGTTATCAAATGGTTTTTCTGTTTCATAACAGACATACCGCAAATGATAACAATGTTCATGTATCCTATAATTGGAGAATCAGGTAAAAAAACCATGACACAATCAGACGCAAGCGCACTTGCGGCACCGCCACCATTGCCATCAGTCTCTTATGATTACAAAACAAAAACATTAGTAATAAATCCTGTTTTAGATAATGGGGAAATTGCAGATATAAGTACTTTATATGCTAAAGGTGATTTTATCGAATTTACACATGGAACACTTAATAAGAAATACAAAGTTGAAATTGCAAAAATAGTAAAGACAACAAATAAAATCGTATTAACATCAGATCCTACGTTAGGTGAAGATTTTGTTAAAGATGCAAAAGGGAATGCAATACTTACTAACAATCAAAAAACATTATTAGGAAAAAATGATGTAATTGGTGACAAAAATGTTGGCATCAAAAAAGTGAAGAAATAAAAAGAATATATAAAAATATAATATAGATTATAGATTAATTTAGTACTAACACACAAACCTAAAAAAATGCGTTTAACCGAAAACTTATCAGTTAAAAAAATCAACAATGACGACAGAATTTTCTGCCAAGAAGATTATGCAACAGACCTTTATAAATTATACTGCTGTCGTAGCGAGTCATCATTCATCAAAAAAGATCTTAGTGCAGGCGAACTTGTTAAAATCACAGGAATTGCGGGAACACAAAAAAACGAAATCTTTTTCGAAGTAAACAACTCTATCAATATCCCAATTGATATAAAGAAAGAAAAGCGATTCTTAGAACTTCACGATTGTGACCATAAAAGTTTCATGGCGTGGATAACTTCAAAAGAAGGAAAGCAATCGTTCATCGACAGCAAACACCAAATCTTAGTTTTACAATCAACACCAAATCTTCGTGCTTCTTTACTTGCAGGATATGCAGAAAAAGTAAAAGATGATTTTAGAGAACAATTGAAAAAACCTACAAGTGCATTCGAAGCAAAAGTAATAGGCAAAAATCAAGGTGGATTTATTGTTGATGTATGCGGTGTCCAGGCATTCCTTCCAGGCGGTCTAGCGGCAGCAAACAAAATTGTAAATTTCGATGAATATATCGGTCAAAACGTAAAAGTAATGATTGAAGATTATTTAAGTGACATTAATACATTTATTGTAAGTCATAAAAAATATCTTGAACATGTATTACCATCGTTACTTGATAAACATGACTGGACAGTACAGCACACAGGAATTGTAACAGGTTGCAGTAAACATGGCGTATTTGTTGAATTCTATGGGCAATTCACTGGTTTATTACATACATCAAAAATGACATCTGATGTTCGCGAAAAATTTGATAACAGACAAATAAAAAGTGGTTCTGAACTAGTGACATGGGTTAGAGAAATCGACAAAGACAATCGTTTAGTTCTTACTAATTTTGAACCAGGTTCAGAGGAAGATTCAATTAAAGTTGATGAAATTCACAAAGGAAAAGTAACAGGTATCAAAGATTACGGCGTATTCGTTAGATTAAAATCTGGCGAATCCGGTCTTATCGGTAAAAACAATGTTAAACGAACTTACGAAATGGGCGAAATCATTGTTGTTAAGATAACTGAAATTAAAGAAGACAAAATCTTCTTCACAGAGGAAACAGAATCAAAATAATTCAAATTTTGCAATACATTGAAAGACCGTATTTTGATACGGTCTTTTTTAGTTTTGAATATATAAATAAAATATAAATAGTTTATGAAATATACAGAAGACGAAATACTAAATAGTTCAAAAATTGGATTCGAGTTTGAATTTTTAACAAAGGAAGAACCTCTCATTGTTGCACGTAGTCTTACTGAAACATTAGGCATTAAAGTTGTTGTTCCTATGAATGTTGATAGCTTTAATTCGCCAGAATTAAAATATCATACACCAGTAACAACAACTGCTAATTTATTTAAAATTGAATCTGACTTTTCAGGCGGTAAAGATTGTAAAGAATTAATCACTGGGCCATTGCCTTTTGCTGATGCGAAAATCGTGTTACTTAAAGTGTTAAAATGGATTGATGAAAACGCATGGACAACTGAAAGAACAGCAATACAATTAAACATATCATTCGATGCATGGAAAATTAAAATGCAAACACCAATTTCACACATGAACAAAGTTAAATTCTGCCTAGGATTTAATGAAGAATTTGTTTGGAAAAGATTTCCAAACAGAAAAGATTCTGTTTATGCAAAATCAATAAAGAACATGGTAATCAATAGCATATTCGACATCGGTGTTGCAAATGCTAATTCGCAATTTACTGTTGCGCCAACAAAATATTATGCTGTTAACTTAACAAAAGCACCACTTAATTATATCGAATTTAGATTTCTTGGTGGTGCAGATTATCAAAAGAAAAAACAAGATATCTTAGAGGTACTTGAGTTTTCAATTACATCACTTTATACGTTATCGCAAACAACTACATTAAATCAAAATGACATCACGAAATTAAACAAAATTTTAGATGACCATAAAAAATATCTTGACTGCTATAAAAACCCAGAATTGTTCAAAAAAACGTTTCCACATATTAATTTAACTTTTGATATGAAAAATGATATTCAAACATTAAAATCATCATGGTCACATGTTAACGATATGTTGTTCAAATTTCTTGTTGCATCAAAATGTGAAAAAATGGATATTAACTACGATTCTGAAATAGGCGCATTACAAATTAAAGATGCAGATTTGCAAAATGTTGAATGCTTTGATTTAGAACTAGTTCATTGTACTGGCTATGGAATTTTTACAAGATGCAAATTTTACAATTGCGAAATGGATAAAACACATTTTATTGAATGTGATGTAATTAAAGATAACACATTAAAAGGCTGTAAAGTTGAAAATACAAATGTTCAAAAATCGAATCTTATGCAAGATTGCTATGTTGCAAATGATGGCATTTATATAATTGACTGCAAAATGGAGGAAGGTGTTTTCAGAAAAGGTAAAAAAGGTGCAAATGCAGATATCTCGCCAGAAACAAGTATTGTTAGCATAACTGAAGATAAACCGAAAAGACTTAAAGGAACGTTCGGTGTTTATAAAGAACCTAATCCAAAAGATTATAAACAAGCAAAAATTTTAAAAGCAACTAAAGGAAAAGGAAAAAGATAAACACATGAAAAAAAGAATACCAACATTAGACGAATTTATAAACGAATCAATAAATCAAGATTCTAATTTTATTGAGGTACCTAGTGATAAATTAGTAAAAGCAATTGAAACTAATAAATTAAAAGGATATAAATGCAATAAGATAAACCAAAAGAATGGATTAAAGAATTATGAAATTTATAAAGGTTCCGAAAAAATTGCTGCAATGATGCAAAATCAATTTGATGAATGGCGAATATATGCAAATACACAATTCGTTAAAAAAGATCTTGAAGCTGTTCTTGAAAGCGAATTATTAGAAAATAAAGATATCCGTTTATTAACAAAAGGTGATAAGATAGAATTTGTTGTCCCAGGAACAAGTAATGAACTGGGAGAAGAAACTGTTATAAATCGTGTATCATCAAGGTCTGAAGATTTTGCTGTTGTTAAATATAAAGGAAAAGAAATAAATGTGCCATTCAGTCATATATCATATATTGTTGAACGGGAATTTTCATCTGAAGAAAGACAAAAACTAACAGATAAAGGTTTTGCAATGGAAGATGGCTCATATCCAATTGAAACTGTTAAAGATTTGCAAAACGCAATACGTGCATTTGGCAGAACAGGTGCAAATAAAGCAGAAACAAAAAAACACATAATAAAAAGAGCGAAAGCTTTAGGTAAACCTGACGAACTTCCAGAAGACTGGAAATAAAATAATGTCGTATAATGACTAGACAAGAATTTATTCAACAAATCAAAGATGAACTCACAGTTGCATGCGCATTGCCATACGCAATTCCAGACAAAGAGTTCAATCGTATTATTGACTTGGCATTAAAATGGGCATACATCAACTATCAATATTCGGTAGAAACTCATTATTTTGTAATTAAGAAAGATGTGTTCCAATCTGCAGAATTCAAAAAAACGCGTTCCGTTCAATTACCTGATTGTGTTGTTTCTGTTTATGAAGTAAAAGAAATCAAAGGTAATTCTAGAATCACGTATTTTGGTGCAGATTTCTCTGCAGAGAAAATGATTGCGCAGGAAATTTATTTATCGCCATTCAACGCTGATGATATGGTATTAAGAACTGCATATGAATCTTATTGGGATTTATCTAGAGCATTTTTCTTAGATAGAATTGCGTATGACTTTAATCACAACACACGACGTTTAGTTATTTTAGGTAGAGACCCTAAAGCTGATGTTTTCATGCAAGCATATATAAAAATAGCAGAAGACAAAATGTTTGAAGATTGGACATTCCAAAGATATTGTACAGCGCAAGCAAAAATATCATTAGGAAGAATTTTAACAATGTTTACATATAACTTACCAGGTGGCGTAACAATAAATGGTGAGGGTATAAAATCTGAAGGACAAGACGAAATAAAAGAACTATTAGAAAAGATTGATTCTGAAAACTCACCAGACTGGTTCATGATATTCCATTAAAATAATATTCATTTTTATATGATACAAAGAATACCGACTATTGATGAATTCATAAAAGAAGATTTTAGTGTAAATTCAAAATTAAAAGAAATAGCTGATAACGATATAGTTATAAAAATTGTTGCAAGAAATCCATCAGGCAGTTTATTAAAAATGCTAGAACATATTGCTGGCATAGGCAATACTGGTCATTCATACGAAATTGTTGTAGACCCTGATGCAGGCAAATACAAAAAATCTTTTGGATGGGATGGTGATGGTCCTGATTTTATAAAAAGTATCGAAACAATTAAAGAACCGGTTAATGAATCATATATTTTTGAAAGCAGTTCTTCGCTGATAGATGAAGAAAAACTTGTAAATTACGCCAAAGCAATTGAAATTATTTGCAATCACGAATATGGGATAACTTATTGGCATAAAGAATCTAATAAAATTTTTATTTGTCTTGGTGATTCAAATCCTTTTGATACTGATATGTTAGAAAATGAATTTGTAGCTGATGCAATTGCAAAAAATGGTTATAACGATGCAAAACAAATATCTGTTGAAATTGACATGGAGTGTGGCCCAAATACAAGTATGGGTGGATGGTTCAAATTTAATGGAAAAGAATTTAAAGAAATAAAATAAATATATGATACAAAGAATACCAACATTCGACGAATTTTTAAATGAAGGAAAATTACCAGCAGGGTTTGCAAAAACTCCAATTGGTGGATTCATTGAAGTGCAAGGCGAAAAATTCATGAAAACGCAGCATGGATGGATACGCAAAGAAAACGGAAAGTTTAGCTTATCGAATAAAGAATACAGTGATTATGATTTGCAATATTTAGCAAATAAAAATGATGATGATAAATTAAGAACAGAAATCAAAAAAGCAGAAGACATTTATTATGCGTTAGATGGACAAGTTAGCGATTTGAAATACGAACTTAAAAGTTACCAAGATGACTATAATAACTTGATGCATGACCAAGAAGAAACTATTGGTCATCTTAAAACAGATGCAGAAAAAGACAAAGAAGCAAATCGCATAGGTGGTGAATTGAATAAATTAAATACAAAAATTGAGAAAATCAAAAAAGAATTAGCGCCATTACAAATAAAAGCTGATAAAGCAGAAGAAAAATATCAATCCTTAAAAGATAAATTATATTAGTATGAAAAATAGAATACCTACATTAAACGAATATGTAAATGAAATGTTTGTTTCACCAAGAACATACAAAACGTATATAGAATCTGAATGGACATATGACATTTTAAAGAAAGTTTTTTATGATTATTTCGGAATTAATATAGCAGATAAAGATGAGAAAATTATATTCAGATCTGATATAGCTAGCATAATAATGCATTATGGTGCAACACATCATCAATCCGGTGTTTTAAATATAATTGCAAAAATTCTTATAGCAAACGGACACGAAATTGAAAATAAATAAAAAACATGAAAAATAGAATACCGACGCTAACAGAATTTATAAATGAACAAAATATTCACGACTTCAGAGATTTAAGCGTTAATAATCAATGTTCGTACATGGAAAATTTCATGCGGTACAAAAAAATTATCGTATCAATTGATGGCGATGGTAAAAGATTTGCTTTAAGTGGTCCAGCAAAAGATGAAGATAAAATTAAAGCATGTAAAATGTTACGTGATGAATTTGGTGTAACAATTGACGTATTAGACGAATAAAATTAATTATGTTTGAAAAGGATAAACCAAGTGAATTTGTTCACAGAAACACAAAGACATATCGAGAAGGACCCGACGATGGATGGATGCGTGCTGGTGAAATCAAAAAAGATGATGGAAATAGATTTATAAAAAAATCATATACATTCCCATCAGGAAAACATGTGTGGGTACAAGGTTCAGAACCTAAAGCACTTGACATACTTTTAAATGATTATGCAGAATCTGACATAGTTGTTGATGATGACGCAATTGCAAGGTTTATCGGAAAAATTTATTATAAAGGTCTTGATGGCAAAGATCATCGTTACATACCAGATATCTATATCATATCTGAAAGAAAAATAATTGAAGTCAAATCAAGTTTTACATATAAAATTCAATCGAAAACAAATAATCTAAAAGAACTTGCGTGTTTAAAGGCAGGATATAGATTTGAATTTATGATATTATAAAGTAAAGAATATATAAAATAAAATACATTATGTCTGAAATAAAAAGAATTCCATCGATGGCCGAATGGATTGAAACACAAAAATCAACTCCTGCACAAAGTACACAACCACAACAATCAGCTGAAAAGAAAGTTGTTGATGAGGAAGAAGTTACACCTGAAGGAACAATGACAAAACCTGCTGACGAGAATTCATCAACAAAAGTTATTAATGATGCAGAAAAATCATTAACAGCAATTCTTACAGCATTAGGCACTGTTGGCTTAACTAAGTCTGAATTATCGTCAGCAATCGAAGAAGCCATAAAAGTTATAAAAGAACAATACTATTAATAATGTCTTAATGGCAAAAAAGAAAAAAATAGAGATAAGTCGAAAAGATAAATGGCGTATATTTTGTTTAGACTGTAAGCAATGGTTTAGAGAAAATAAAATATGGCAGATTTATCAATTCATAAAAAATAATTTTTAACATGAACAAAAGAATACCAAGTTTTGATGAATTTATGTCGGAAGGCAAAATAGGAAATCTAGTCGATGACATTAAAATTGAAATCGAAATTGATACTACTGTACATGCTGAAGAACGTAAGTTTCGTCACACAGATGAAGGCGGTGATGTAATTACAAACCAAGATATTTTAGATACGACACAAAAAGCAATTGAAGAAATTGGAGAAAGACAATTAAAAGGTATTGATACTGTTGGAAAACAGTATTGCATTTCAAATGCAGCAAATAACTTAAATGTTGTTGCGAATCTTACAAGAAAGAATAATGAATTAATTCTTGTTGTAATTACTGTAATGAGAAAAAAAGGTTTTAAAGAAGCAAACGGTGCTTACAAAATTATAGTATAAATGTTAAAAGAAATTTATTGTAAAACTGCAAATGACCCAACAATACAACCCGAATTACTAGAACATGGTGATTTGTATGAGGCCGTTCTTTCTAAAATACGTATGATTCTTTTTACAAGAAAAGGCGATGTTTTAGGCGAACCTGATTTTGGCACAAGTATTGAAGATTATGTATTTGAAACAAAAGTTTCGGCCGAAGATTTGAAAAAGATGGTTTTGCAACAAATAACTACATACGTTCCTGAATCGGAATTTTTTAATGTAGAAGTTGTTATTTCATTTAAACAAGGTGTAACCAATGATATATGCTATATCGACGTAAAACTAAACGGAACACCTGCAATAGGAATATTATTAAAGTAAAATGGAATTAAAAATTTTCAAACTAAATAGAATAAAGTTCGATGAAATGTATAAAGATGCTATACATTATCTTGCGGATACGTATCAACAATCAGGACAAGTTTTTTCTGTTGCTTCACCATACGGTCAATTACTTCAGGTAATTTTGAATATGGGCCAACTGATGTTTTATTATATCGAAGATTCAATAACTGAGTTAAACATACAAACAGCAACAAGGAAAAATTCTATTTATGGAGCAGCACGTTTAACTGGACATAATCCTACACGAGCAATTGCAGCAACTGGTACTATTCGTGTTACGTATAAAGAATCGGTTGACATGTATGGCAACCCTTTAATTATTCCTAATTTTAGTAAAGTTGCATGCAAAGAAAATGGATTACCTTATACTATATTCCTTCCTTCTGAAGATACACGTTTATTAATGGAGCCAAGATCTTTTTTTATTGCAAATGTTAAACAAGGTGAAATCGAAACACAAAGAAGATACGGTGACGGCGATAAATTATTTTCATTCAATGTTGTTCCTGCAAAAGGTAAAGATATTGATATGCATGAAGTTAAAGTATTTGTAAATTCTGAAGAATGGCAAATATACGACAGTTTATCTGATATGTCATACGGAACAAAAGGCTGCATAGTAAAAACATCATTAACTGAAGGAATTGATGTTTTCTTTGGCAATGGATATTATGGCGCAATACCTGGTTATGGTGTTGAAATAAAAATACAATACTTGGTAACTGCAGGTGGTGAAGGTAACATAGGCACATCAAATGCTTCTGGATGGACATTCGATTCTGTTGGTTATGATGCGTTAGGAAATGAAGTTACAATGACCGATGCAGTAACAGTTACAGCAGAAACAAGTATTTCTTTTGGCTCTGCGTCTGAACCAACAAATCTTACACAATTAATTGCTCCACATAACTCAAGAAATTATGTATTAGCAAATACTGTTAATTATGAATACTTTTTAGAAAAGTTTAATTACTTTTCATACATAGATGCTTATACAACATTCAATGACAGCAATCCAGCTGATGATAATGTTGTGTATTTATTTTTAGTGCCTGACATTAACAAAAGAAAAAGAGCAAACGAAAACTACTTTAACGTTCCGCAATCAAATTTTTTATTATCTGAAGATGAAAAGAAAAAAATATATGATCTTATTGAACAAAGCGGACAAAAAGTTTTAACAGTAGTAAATCAAATTATTGACCCAATTGTTAAAAGATACGCAATAAACATTTCATTAATAACTTTTGAAAATTATAGTACTGATTTGATTAAAGACCAAATTGTATCAAAATTATCGGACTATCTTTTAAAAAATCAACGACGTGATAGAATACCAAAATCTGACTTAATTGCAATAATCGAAAACATTGAAGGCGTTGATAGTGTAAACATTTGGTTTGTTTCAGAAGAAAACGAACAATCTAAAGCAAATGATATTAACGCTCAAGATTTAGGTCTTGATGAATTTGGAGATATCATTGTAACTCGTAATGAAATGCCATTAATTCGTGGCGGTTGGAAAGATAGAAATGGAATCGTTATAAATGATGTTATTGATAATTCTAAACCAGGCCCGGTAAACATCATATTTGAAAAAATAACACCTAAATCATATAGTGCGACTAAGCATCAAGCTAATATGGATAAACTTAAGAAGTAATGGCAACAAAAAATAATAAGTATGCAAATAGACCAAGTTATTTTGAAGTAGCAGAACATTTTCAAGATGACGTACAAAATTACGGATTTGATTATCATGGTAAATTATTTGAACGTTCAATTTCTAAAATTTATTTTGATGACCCACGGAAAACTGGAATTCTTCAATCATTTGACGATTTACTATCATACGTTATTGACTCAATTAAATATATAAAGAAATTCAGAAACTACGCAATAAATAAAAATCATATCAAAATGCGATAAACGAAGGGACAATAAAATGTCCCTTTATTTTTTGTGGAATATATAATTAAATAATCAATAAGATACAATGATATTATATCACAATTTACATTTTTTCGACAAATACGGAAAGAAACTTAATCTTAACAAAGAAGAATATGTTACGGTTACAGTTAATCGAAATGACGATACGGTTGTTGACTATGCTGATGCAAAAATTGAGGTTGTCACTAATGTTTATGGAAATATCGAATTATTTCATATTGTAAAAGGTGGAACAAAATATAACGATAAACTCACAATCACTATAAATGATAAAGACACTGGGACTGTTTATTTAATTGATTCTGCTGATTTTATAATGTTAGGTCCTGATGGTGAAATCTTAAGTATTCAATTGCCTGCAAATCCTACAGGTTTTTGTTATCCATCGTATGTTTACACGGGCGATGTTTATACGCCAAAAATCTCTACAGGTTTAATCGAAACTGCGCAGATTTATATGCTAGAAGAAATGACAGATATAAATTCACAAGAAAGCGTTTATACATCTCCAAGAACATACAAAGATATTTTTAATACTGTTACAACATCTTTAAATGGCAAATTTGAAGATAACACAGAAGATGAAATTTCATTATTTGATATTGATTACACAAGTGATGAACGGCCGTTCGTAAATATTGTAAATGTATCAACTGCGATTATTGATGATGGTTTATCAGATGAAGTTTTTAACGGAAAAAGAAATATCATATTAAATAAAAGTAATGCAATTTCATTTAACGTATCTGTTAAATCTGAAGTAGAAGGAATATTTGAAAGATCATTATCTATATATGAAACAGTGCAAGGAAATGATTACATTTATGCTACGATAAAATTCAGAGCAGAAATAATAGGTGAAGATGAACGTTTAAAATTGATGCTAGAAAATTTTGGCATACAGGTAAATCTTCAAGAATTAAAGATATTCAGAGACTCAGATATTAACGAAGAATTACCTAACTTTTTGTTATTAAATGCAAAAAGAAAAGAAATGCTTTTAGAATATCATAATATTTTCCCATATATAGGATCGTATAAAGCATTAATAAATATCATAAATTATTTTGGATATGGCGATACTCGATTAAAAGAATATTGGCTTAATGCGAAAAAAACGCAAAAGTTAAAAACAAAAAACTCATTGGCATCAATGAGTGCATCTACAAATTTGCCAATTGATTTAACTTCATTACATAGTTTTGGTAATTCATTTAAGCCATTGCCAAATTCTTTAAATAAACAAGGATTCCCATTACCAGCTGAAGATTCAGAAATAATTGGCAGATTCGGAGAAGATAATGTTGATTTTAATAGTAAAGAAAACGGAAACTTGACACCGTTTATGAAAACTGAGGAATCTAGAGGAATAACAGGAAAACGTGTATACCAAATTAATTCAGACATACAAGAACCAACAACAGGTAAAAATGTTTTGTCAAATGATTTAGATTCATTAAAAGTTATACAAGCAATTCAAACAACTGTTCCTATGCCAATGGAACAAGATGAAATCATTTCTATCCAAGAACAATATTTCAAACAAATTGAAATACCGATGCAACTTGCACAAAAAGGTAAGCATTGGCAATCAGAAGAAATGCTACCAAATAACGTTTGGAAGAAAACAAATTTATTCGGTCTTTTCTACGATATAACAAAAGAATCTGGTGAATATGATATTTATGGAATGCCAATTACCGAAGATGCTTTCATGTTCAGTGAAGATGAAGTTATCATAAAATTATTTGCATTACGTGAATATTTGAAAAATAAATTCATGCCATTAAATGCAAGAATAATTGATATTGTTGGCGAAGGTATCTATTTCGATAGATGGGCAGTAAACATTTGGAAAGATGATGTTGTTGCATATGAAATTAACAGAAATGATACGGTAGACTTTGCAATAAATGCAAATGATGGTTTAATAACGGATCTTCAAAACTATGGAGAACCAAATGTTGAACAACCATCTGATGACACAAATATATCTACGCTAAAGGACATATTCCTAAATAATTTTATGAATGCTGGACCATTTAAAAATAATGCTGGACCAATTGCGTGTAGAACTGAATTGATATTAAATGACTTTATACTTGCATGGGACGATTGTCCTGTAACATGGGACGATTTAGTAGCAACCACATGGGACGATATTGCTCAAAAAGAAATGTATGAAGTTGAATGGCTTGTTGAACATTCAACAAAAGGCAAATTTACATATAACGTAAGAGGCAAAATATCGACATATAAAAATGTCTACGTTGACTTACCATACATTGGCGAGTATAATATCACATGTATTTTATATGACTTGACAAATCATTCAGTTAGAAAAAGAAAAACATTAATTGTTTCATTGCCTAATGTTGATTTTATTGCATTTGGCCGTTCTTTAAATACTGTACTTACGTGGGATGAATTACCAAATACTACTTGGGATGAAATGAATTGCCAATGGAGAAATCCTGCAATTGCAAATGATGTAACATGGGATGACTTGGATGGATTAACATGGGATGACTTGGATATATCAAAATATAAAGACCAAGAAAAACCTTTCATACAAAATCAAAAAAGAAAAATAATAAGAATTTCAGAAAAAGATCGTTACGTTGGTAATATTACCAGAGTTTCATTAAATACTATTATTTGTGACGGACAATATGTTACGCCAAAATTAAGAAATGCAATTAATGGAATTCCACAAGATTTTGTTTACTTACGGAGTGATGAAATCATATACAGAGCCGGTGTATTATCTGCTGATTATTCAATCGAAGGCGAAACAACTGTAGTATGTGATAGCATACCTAGAGGGGTGAATACGAATTGGGATTTACTTCGAGAAGTTGGCGGTACTGTTTTAATTGAAGGTGATATTTCAAAAGTAAATAATAATAATGAAGGTATTGCTGTTGGCGAATATGCAATTTTTGAACAAGATTCGATTAATGTGCCAGTTGTTTCTAATATTCTAATAACAGGTACTGTTGCAGAATCATCAAACATTGTTGCAATAAATACTGATGTTGCAATAAATAAAGTTAAATCTGAATATGGCAAAGTTTACAAATTAAGAACAATATCTAATGGAAATTTTGCATTCAATGCTGAAACCAAAACTGTAACATTACCATTTATAGCAACTGATATTTTTGATAACGTTACTTACGATGAATTAATACCAGGGTTTTCAATAATTAAAGTTATTTCTAATACTTCTTATGGTCCTATAGAGCAATCATTGCATGTTCAGCATATTCGATATGATGGCACAAATACAATACTTGATGTTATCGAAATTGATAATGACATGGGCATTATGGTAGGTTCAACAAATGAAATTTCATATGAATATTGGTCGTTTACAGTAAAACTTAGACACTTTATTGATAATAACGAAAATGCTAATACAGTTTTCTTGAATTTTAATGATTACCCTTATAATGCACAATTTGCGTATGATAGTAATGATTGGAGATTCGATTACATTATTAATGATGGATCTTTCTCATTACTTGTAACAAACATAGGATTTGAAAATGACAATACGTTATTAACATTGGATGATACGCATTCTGAATTATATTATATGTCACCTGATTTTGACATGAGTTATATTACTTTTGATGAAGATTATGCACGTAACAGATACGGTACTGACATATATACATGGGATAATTTCGATGAAGTTACATGGGATGACTGTAGTCATTTGACTTGGAATATGTTAGAATATAACAAAGCACCATTATGTGAATTTGAAATTATGATGGTTAAACCTAACGGCAGAATACAATTCAATGAATTGCCATTTTTTGAATTTAAGACAATACCTGTTAATGGCACATTAGAAGAACAGTTTATCGCTGCTGTTGATGAATTAAATTCAACTGAAAACGAAGGTCTTCAAAGATTCAGATATTCTTTATCCGCAGTAGGTTCGCCGATAACTTATAAAATAAACGCAACAGCAAAAGGCGAAGGCATATACTATTTAGGATATTTACAATTTGCAAATGGAGTATTAGGTAAATATGCAGACCCAAATTATAGTCATACATATCCTGTTGGTAATTGGAGCAATTGGGTTAATCCATACATATATGGTTTAGATAATAAATATGCAAATTGGAATCCTGTTGCACGAGCATATTATGAATTTGGCTATGACCATACCGATAATAAAGGTTGGTATCCTGCCGAAAAAGTTGATTATTCAGTAATTCCATCTGAACGATACGTTTATAATTCAAATGCAAACAAATTCTTGTATTATGAACCAGCAGATTTAAATGATACTATATATGCTAAATTTCCATCTTTAATAAACAGTGTTGATTGGAGATATGCTGATGCATATAGATTATTATATGATTATGCAATAACAAGCCCATTTACATGGGATGATTTAATTGCGTCAAGAACAATAATGAATATTAAAAGAATGACAACGTTATTCTTTATTGCAACGAACTCAAAAATCGCTGGTAAAAATTCATATAAATGGACAATAACAAATCACGAAACAAAACTTGATGAATGCGTAGTTACAAAGGAACATTTAATTTGGACGTTTACAAAGGAAGGTGCATATGATGTATCATTAGAAATATTCGATATAAATGGTAACTCAGCAGTAACAACAAAACAAGGTTTAATAAATGTACGATAATGAGAAAAATTGGCGACTTATATACTATTATTGAAAATGCTAATAGTGATGGCAACATCGGTTTAATTAATGCGAATGATTTAGACATTGCAGTTTCAATTGTAACAGAACAACCTGTCACAGGTCCATCAGGTGTACCAAAAAATGTTAAAAGTTATTTATTGACAGTTACCGGAGATTATGTCAATGGCAATTCTAATGTATTGCCTAATAGAATTTTTATAGGACAGGAAATATTATGTGCATTTCGTAATAAAACACTTCCTAATATTAATGCTGAAAACGATGTAGTACTAAAAGTTACTAATGTAACAACTGATACTATATCAACTTTTATATCTGTATTATCAAATACAGACATTGCAAACAGTGATGCTGATGAATTGTTAAAGTGCAATTTTGCATATATAATTAGCGATTCGTTAAATAAAAACTATCCAAATAATTTGTATGTAACAAATCTTGTAAGATCATCAAACACAGTTTCTTTGGATTTTTATTTTACAAATGAAAATACAAATGCAGTATCGTTTAATCTATCATACAGAAAAAAATTATATACCGCAAATTCTGAATGGATATATATTGAAAATATAACTGAATCTAAATATCATTTCGATAATTTAGATTATGATGAAACATATGAAATTAGAGTACTTGCAAATTACGAAAATGATTGTTCTATTTATAGTCCATCATTAACATTTAAAACTATTTAATAATGAACGAAGGATTTAACATAAAAGGGAAAAGTTCTGATAAATTAATGATATTTGATTTAGATGACACGTTAGTCATAAGTAAAGCAAAAATTAAAGTAATGGATGCGGCAACTGGTAGTTTGGTTAAAGAATTAACACCTGCAGAATATAATACGTATGTTGAAAAGGAAGGCAGAATATTGAACTTTGATGATTTCCAGGATTATGGCATATTACGAAAATCCAAATTAACAAAATACATGTTATTGCTTAAACACGAATACCAAAAAGGCACACACATATGTATACTTACTGCTAGACAAAAATCTGATATGATTAGAGAATTTTTTCTATATCATAAAATTGATATTCTTCCACAATTGGTAATTGCAATTGGAGATCCTAAATGGAATTTACAAGGTAGTACTGCAGAACGAAAACAGGAAGCTATTATAAGATTGATTAAACAAGGCTATAAAGATTTAACCTTTTTTGATGATAATGCAGAGAATCTGCAAATGGCTAAATCATTAGAAGAATCAATACCTAATGTTTCAATTAATACAGTAAAAGTTTAACTAGTGTAGACTAGCGACTGAGAATAACCTGAGTTTTTACCTATAGAAATGTATAATTAAAGTAAACTGAGAATAACCTGAGTTTACCTGAGTATTTAGTCTACCTACTACTATACTACCCTTACCGAAATTGAGTAATTATTATATTCAGATTTCAGAAATAGTTTCATTTTTGAAGAAAAACTTTTAAATAAACTATTTTTTTATTATGTATATAATTTATAACTAACTATATAAGAATCTTTAAATTTCTAACAATGATTAACGCAAACAAACTTTTTTATTGGGATATCGAAACAGCGGGCAAATATTCTGATTTTAATTCTTTTTCAAAAAACGATGAAAGAGGTGCACACTTATTCGAAGGAAAAGTAAAACGTAAACAAAAACAAAATCCAAACGATTTACAATGGACTGGAACTGTAGATGAATGCTATCAAAAGAATGCATCATTAATTGCAGAATATGGCAGAATTGTATGTATATCATACGCATATTATAATACTGACGGCTCACTAAAACTCGGCAGTATAAAAAATGAAGATGAATCTTTATTGATTAAAGAAGCAAAAAAAGTATTCGACCAAGTGCATTCTGTTAACTTAACTTTATGCGGCTATAATATAAAATCGTTCGATATTCCTTGGGTGTTCAAAAAAATGTGTATGAATGGAATTGTGCCATCTGGCAACATTTCAACGTATAACAAAAAACCATGGGATATAACATGTTTAGATTTAATGGAGTTTTGGAAAAGTTCATCTTACGAATCAGTTACATTTGATGAAATGGCATATTCTTTAGGTGTTCCTAGCCCTAAATCAGAAATGGACGGTACAATGGTGCATGCATATTTTTACGCTGGCAGAATTAACGATATTGTAAAATATTGTGAAGCTGACGTAATGGCACTTGTTAATGCTGCTCATGCAATTGCAAATTTGCAATCTTAAAATTAGAATAAAAATTTTAAGGAATATATAAAATAAAAATAATATACATCATGGCACAAATAGTGATAAAAGACATTCTTGGTAGCGATAATATGGCATCTTCTCGTCCTGACATTGCATCAAACTTTAAAATTTTAGCTGACGAGGCAAATAAAATTGAAACATTTTTAAATACATCAACAACAGGTGGATCATTAACTATTGGGACAACTTTAATTAAAAAATATTCTCGTCCAATTACAGATGTTATCTTTAACTGTGAAGGAACTGGCGTTATTGCAGGTAACTTAACATTAGGAACAATTGGCCAAACTACATCGGTAACTGTTAATAGCATAGTGAATATTAATGATGTAACAAATTTTTCTAGTAATGTCAATTTAAGCGGTGCAGATAAAGCATTAACTGTAGGAATAAAAACATTATTTGGTGATGCTTTAATAGTATCTCGTAGAACATCAGTTAATCCTACACCAGAATCGCCATTAGTATCAACAGGATCATCAACAGCATCAATTACTTGGAACACAACAACACAAGCAACAATCGAAAATGGCGTTGATGGACAAATTTTGATTTTACATAATGTCCCAGGTACATTTGCTAGTGGCGCATTAACATTGAAAAATGCAGTAGGAACTACAATTGCAACAATAAGTGCTACGCCAACAATTTTAGGTAAATTGAAATTGATTTTACAATTCGCAAGTGCAACTAATGCATGGGAAGTAATATCTGTTGCTGGTATTACTGATTTATCTCAAGTTACAATTTAATTAAAATAAACAAAAGTAAGATATGAAGATTGCTCCTTTTATAAAGCCAATCAAAACACAAGGTGGCACGTTTTACACATGTTCATCTGCAGCTGAAGATTTGCAATTAACATTATCCGAATCAAAAAATAAGTTTAGATTCAGTAACTTTTCTTTATTGAAATTGCCTGAACTAAAAAGATTACGATATTCGAATGCTGATTTTGGAAACACGGCAATGCCTAAACCTAATCACATTCAATTAGATACACCTGCAGCAGCATATAAATTTTATGCTGATATGATGGATTCGGTTGAAAATAATAATACATTTGCTGAAAGTTTTCAAAATTATTACTATAACCTAGAAACTTTAATAACAGCAGAAGATACGTATACGATTGATAACCCACGAACTGTATCGGAACGTGTATTTTTTAAATGGCTTAAAGAAATTGGTGCAATACGATTTAGACAAGCTAATTCAAATGAATTAGCGGTAAATTCATCTAATGGTACTGCATTCGGTGCACGATATGTTGAAGAAGATGAAACATATGATGCAAACGGTAATTTTATATACGAACGCGTTGTAAAATACATTGGCAATATTAACGTTATAAATTCTGTTAAAAACCCCGCAAATTCATATTCTGAAGTATATGTGCATATACCTACAAATCACGGTTCTACTCGTGATGTTTTGTTTAATGCAATATCAGACAATAATTACAAGGAAGACATGATTTTCAAAAATCTTCCAGTTGACCCATTAAATGATGGGGTTATTTATGGAAGATCTGTTGATGATGTACACCCTGCGGGTTTAAGAATAAATGCACACTATGATTCATTAGATAATTTTAATGTTGCAGATGCAGCTTGTTGGTACTTTAATCCAGTATCAATGGTATGGGTTGATTCAACAGCACCTGATTTTAAATGGTGGTTTCCAACAGCAGACAAAGATACATATCACCTTGAGCCAGTTACTTTTAATAACGCACAAAATGATATATTTGCAATTGGACAAAATCCTAACGATACTGAGGAATTTCAAAATATCAAATTCATTAGAAATAGATTAGACGGTATTTCATTAGAATTTCAACCTTCTGTTTACAATAAAATTGCAACAAGTTCAGATATAAAAAATCTAGGTGAATATAATGCATCAGCTTATGCAGAATCATTCAGTTTCAATACTGTACTTGTTTATTACGATGTATATAATGAAGATAATCCATCTGATTACGTAACAAATCTTTTTGGAGTATTATTTTTAGATAACATTGATACTGTTCCTGGCGTTAGCAGTTATATGCAGCCAATTACAAAATACAAGCCTGATACTATTTTACAACAAAACGGAAATGCATATGCGTTTAAACTTAACATACGTTATGATGTAACTGCACAAGATCCTGCTGTTGAAATTTCGATAAATGATTATAATACATATTCATTGCATTTATACTTAGATGCTTTATCTGAAATGCGTAATTCTAATGATCTTTTAACTGCACACATATCAACATACAAAGATGTTTTAACTGAACTTGACCAAATAAAAAGTTTAATTTACGGACAACAAACGTACGACGATTTATCTGCGCAAATCGACTCTATACAAAAACAATTAGACGATGCTGCAGCCGTTATGCTAAATAATGAAAATTTAGTTGCTTTATTGAATAAAAACTATGAAGAAATAACTAACATTTACAAAAATTATACTTCAGTTCAAATGTCATATAACCTTGATTCTATTAAACAAGGTGCAGGAATAAACATTGATAGAAGTACAGGCTCATACGTTACAATTGCAAATACAAGACAAGGATTTAACATAGGAGCAAAACCGGTTATTCAAATAGGCACAGATTTTACAATGTTGGCAAAATTGTATAAGTACATTCATCCTCTTGTAACATTCGATAATTACATAAGAATATCAGACGGTACTTATGGTACCCCATTATTAATTGATAGAGATATTTACATGTATGCTGATGATACAAATAATAAATGGGAAGTTGGGCAAAAATTAAGAATCAGTTTTGAAAACGGTTTAAATATGGATAATGAAAATGGCACATTTAATCTTTTCATTTATACTGATGCATTAGACAAATTAAACACTGGTTATAAATACAATACACAAGCAGCAATTATTACGTATGACCAATTTACCATAAGAAATAATAAACCGGTGATTGAACTTATCTGTATTGATGCAGATAATTTAAAATTCGTAACTGATATATTTTAAAAATAAACAAACTATATATGAATACATCTCAAAATTCATTTTCAGAACTTATACAAAATTTTATCGTTTTGCAAAATAACGCATTTCTGATAATGCAAAAAGTTAGTGAATCAGTTACAACAGACTCTGAATCTATTTCTTTTGAATTAAGTGACGTAAATGGTAATAAGATACTTTACAATATGCCTTCATACAAATTCATGAAGTCATATATGGATAGAATTGATAATACATTACAAACTATGCTTGGATTAAATGATACCGGACAAAGTATCGTTAGAAATTCTGATGGCACATGGAGTAGAATTTATCAAGCAAAAGTATCAAAAGAACCTGCAAAAATTACGCAAGTAGACACACCATTATATTTTAGAATAAAACCTAATTGGTTTTTTGAAAATTTCTTGAACCCATTACTTTATATAAGTGTTGATATTTCAAAGTATGTGCCACAAAATGCAAAAAGAATTCAATCAAAAAGAATTATATTAACGCCTGATTCTGATGCAAAAATTACATTGTTTAATGAAAATGTAAAAGGAAGAAATGATATTGTTCTTGATGAATTAATTTCTTGGGCAACAAAAAATGGCATTACATATGTTGATGATGAAGACATAAGAGAATTACCTTTATCTATTTTAAGATATCATGGTTCTTTTGATGTTATAAACATTAAAGATGTTAACATAACTTCATCTACAGGTGTTGTATCAACTGATAGAAAATATTATCTAAATACATTGATGTATTCTGATAACTTATCAACTATTAGTAATAATCTAACGTTAGCAACAGGCAATCAATTTATAGTTAAAAACTCAATATATGAAATAACATCAGTTGATGTTTCAACAAATTCTGTTACATTAAAAAACGTAAATGGATATGATCCTATTTCAATTGGAGCAGATATTTTAGCATTATATTCTGATGCGCAAGCAGCAAAACAAGCAGATATACCTGTGGGTTATGGTGAAAGACAAGTTGTGTTCTTCAAATCTATTGATGATGAAAATTATTTACTTTCAACAGAATGGTCAAAAGGAACTGCTTTTTTTACTAATGATTTGAAAATTATTACAACATCAGGCGAACAAACATTATATGAATATTATCAAAAAAATGTAACTGATTTTGGTAAAGTAATTATCGGAGCAGCAAAAGAAAATCCAATACCTGTTGTATATGGAGAAGTGCCAAACACACCTACATTAACTGCTGGTAATTTTCAAGTAGTTCAAGTAAATTCGCATATATTTAGTACAAAAGAACTTGATGATATTCGTAAAAAAGGTGCAGATAAAGTTAAATTAGCATCTGAAATTGCACAACTTGAAAAATCAATATCTGATAAAAAACAAGTTCTAGGTAATACTAAATTTAAAACAGAAGCTGAAAGACGTGCGGTAAAAAACTCACTTGATGCTGCAATTAGAGATAAGACATCAAAATCAGCATTATACGCATCAACAATTGCAGAGTTAACATCAATCACAAAAGATGATCCTGCAACATTAGATAAACCTAAATATCGAATAAGAGGATTCTTTGATATTCCAAGTGCTGTACATAATACTGATACTGGAGAACAAAACATTATACAATTTGAATATGCATACAGATATTTAAAATTAGATGGCACGCCTTCACAAGCACAGCAATTTTCATTTACAAGTGCAAATAACCAAGTGAAACGTGGAACTTTCTCACCATGGAATTTTGTCAAATCACCAGTTAGAAAAAAATACTATGATCCTGTTGATGGCAATTATAAATGGAAAGCAGAAAATATTGAAGACCCTGAAGTTGAAAATATAAACCAAATAGATATACCTATCACAAAGGGTGAAAAAGTTGAAATAAAAGTTCGTGCAATATCTGAAGCAGGTTGGCCATTAAATCCAATACTTTCTGGGTGGTCAAATGTTTTAACAGAAGATTTTCCAATTGAATTATTGAAAAATGATGAAGCACAAGTTGCATTATCAAATGCTGCTGCTGAAGAAACACGTGTTAAATTTCAAGAAACATTAAATGCTCAAGGTTTAGATTTGCATTTATCATCAGCAACACAAACAGGAAATCAATATTGGCCACATCACGCAGATACCATTAATTCAGGTTTCTTTGATACTGCTGGCATGATAATTAGTCTATACGAAAAATTGAAATCGCAAGATTTACTTATAAAACAATTGCAAGACCAATTAAATAATATAGGTCCAACACTTGATGTAAAAATTATTGATGAAACTGGTAATGCTGTTAGCTTATCAAATGGTTCAAGCATTAAATTATTTGCAGGCTATTACGTTGATGAAATTGCAAAATTGGCTGCATCTGAACAAAAGGGTGCAATCATTACAAAAAAATATGTTATTCAATTATCAAACACAGGTGGAACAAATTTAGAATTAATTTCTAGATTCCCAGGTGGCCTAGGTGAAAAATTAGAAAGTACGCGTGTTGCAACTCCTTCTTATAATACATCATCACCTGATGTATATGATTATTTTGTAAAACGTAAATATGATATGGTTCCAATTTGTAACATGTCATTAAGTCCTGATGAATGTAATCCTAACAGTAGTAACAGTAATATTAGAAGTGCTGTATTATCTTCTGGCCAATTGAAATCACAATTCATGTATTTACGTTATAAAGACATAGGTTTAATAAATGATTTGTACATAGAGCCTACAACAACTGCAGATAGAGCATTAATTCCTACACAAGCAACAGGAACAGCAAAATCGTGGATTTGGGATACTACAAAAGATATCACAACAACACCTACGGGTGGTGGTAAATTAACAGAATTTTGTATTCATACCAAATGTCCTATATTGCAAAAATCAACACCAAGCGAGTGGAATACATCATCTACATTATCTTTTAACGGAAGTTACATGACGCCACAAATTGGTTATGATTGGACAACAGGAAATTGGTCAGGACCGTTACGCGCATCTGCATTTAAACATGCTTACAATTTTAATGTTGACGCATCAAAAGACAACGGTACAAAACAATTAACATTCATGATGAGTACAGAAAGTTATACGCAAGGCGGTGAATTTCCACATGCATACGGTTATCCTGATAAATTAGGTTTTTATCCGCATGACAGATATTTGATAGGAAGACAAACATGTGGCGCGTATTTATTCGTTGGGCCTGCAACATTCGACCAATTATTAGTCGATGGAACCGATTTTAGAGCAAAGAAAATTGTAAAAGCAAATGATAGTTCAACTATTCAAATACCAATTTATTTCCAATACAGAATGACAGATTTTCATGATGAAATGGATAAAGGATTTGTTGGCGGTTGGTCTGCTGACATAAATTCGGATTCAAATATAAACTTAACATATGAAAAACGAATCGGATTAGATATCTATATGTTAAATGAAACAGCATTTTCATTTGATGTTGATGTAACTGCTAAATACGCAAAAACAACAGTAACAGAAAAGGTAAGTACTACTGCAACAACATCAATACAATCGTCTTCTCAAAACATTAATAAAAGTTCATTGAAGAAACTATAACATAACATATTGATTGAAAAGGGAAGTACAAAAAAGTACTTCCCTTTTTTTATGAATATATAAATAAACAATAAAGTATGAGCAACCCTTTTTGGTATAATGTAAATTTTCCTAATGATTTAATATTTAGCGGAAAAACTACAAGATTTCTACGTATACATTTCACAGACGCATGGACTGATAATTTAATAGAGTATTATGTAACACTTGTTCCTGTGAAACAAAATAATAGCACTAGTTCATTTAAAATTAACGGAATCGAATTAAATGAATCGTGCAATTACGTACAAAACAATTACGTAACGTATAAAGCATTAAATGTTTATGGAACAAATGATGAATATAATGTAGGCAGTCCTAGTAGCAACCCGTCATTCGATACATTCCTTGCGCCTAAACCTGAATTGTGGCAAAAAGTAAGAAAAGGCGGACAATTTGCATATAGAATTGATTATGATGGGACAACTGACGAACTAACAAAATTTATTATTCTTGTTAGTGCATATAAGCCTGTTTATAATGGAGTTGATGGATACGAATTCAGATACACTGGACAGATACCTTCATTAGATACACTTTTGCCTACATACACAGAAATTGCATCAGATTATCCAGCGATTAATATGAAAAATGGAATCAAAGGAGTTAATGAAGTTATTTCAAATATAAATTTAGACGAGAATATATGGGATGCAGTTTATAAAATTGATTTTGTTGAACTTGACATTGCAGGATATAAATTGAATAAAAATGCATCAAGATCTAACATAAATGAATTACCTATTAATGATAATGCTTTATATGCAGACAAAGCGTCAGCTTCTTTAATTCGAACTAATCCTCTTATTTCAGGTAATATAAAAATAACAGCAGATAGCAATAATGACATTTGGCTAAATTCATTTGATGCAAATCCAACACTTGCTGACATAAGATTCAAGAAATTTAAACTTAGTCCAAATTCCAGTTATGCAGCAGATTTATACAGATTTCTAGATAATGGTTCTGTACCGTCTGAAGTAATTTTTGACATTAAAGAATATGATTCATTGTATAACAGCACAAAGAATCAATATCATTTACAATATGATAATTTTTATGCGTATGGCGTATCACAATTAAACAGTAATTTATATGATGAAGAATTTAGTTTCTTCGCACCTATATGGTTGAATAAAATCATACCTGATAATTTTGTTATTTTTAGAGTTGACCATCCAATTTCAATTGCGGCATACAAAGGATTATCTAATGAAGCTTTATTAACTGAATTTTTATCGAATGCTAAAATTGTTAAAACATTCGATTTAAGACAAGGAACAAAGATTGGCACATATTTGAGAAATATTGTAAATCATACAAGTTTTACGCAAACGCCATTATATGTATCATTTGATGAAGATACTTTATCAACATGGACAGGTGTTTCGTATGAAGATGGACAAATTGCAGGAAAAGGCGAATACTTATATGATGTATTCACAACAGATAGACCTATTAAAGAATTAGACGATTACATAACAAAAGGATTTAAAAGAAATTCGATAATTTCACAAAATTTAATAAATTTAGAATTCTTATTTGACGATAATGAAGCAGATGAATATTCAATAAATAGATATTTTGGTTTCTATGTTAACGATATAGAATTGAAAAAATTTAATGTGAATAGCGCAATATTAGCAAATGAATTAAATCAAATTCCAGTTGTTAGAAAAAATATTGATTTGCAACCTTATTCAATAACTGCACTTAATCAAACCAATGATGATGGAATAAGTATACCTGTTATTATTGAAGATATGCTACCGACATCTACACAATTAGAAGATAAGAATAAATGCATTGTAATTAAAAATAGAGAATGCGTATTCAATCGTGTGCATTCAGCAACAGATGAAAATGTAACGATTGATAATGAAACAGTCACATATAGAAACTTTAAATTATATGATAAGACATATAACACAGGATCATTATGCGGTATTGAAACTTTAAGCGCCCAATTACCTGCAACTTTAAAGGATGAATCGTTTGGACAATGTATTTTGTACTTATATGATTCATTAGACAGTAAATATGTATTCAACCCAAATGAAAAACTAACGATTGCGTGGGAGAGAAATGGTGAATTTCATAAATGGACAATGATTGCTAATGAAACTGGATTACAAGAAGGTGATTGGTGGGATTACCCATTATACAATAATGATGTATTTGAATTTATTAATACGTTTAATCCTAAAGGACATCCTAACAATGTTGCAATAGCAGTTGCTGGTTGCATAAATCAATTTCAAAATATTCCTGTGCATGCAGTTGCAATTGATAATAAAGTTTTCATTATCACAAAAGAAAAATTCTCAGGTGCCAATGCATATACTTTCACGCGTTTATTAACTGATGAAAGTGATAAAGATAATTTGAAATTTTATGACTTACCTGCTAACGTTTCATCAATTGGTTCACCAATGTCATATGAAGTTAAAACAAATTTCATAGGTGGAAATACGCGAAAACGAAATAGAGCATGCATTGATTTTACAACTGCAAGTAATGTAACAAACGAAGATTGGTTCCAAACACAAAGTAACAAGTATTCAATTGTACGCGAATATGACGTTAATGGTAATAAATTAATTGCATTGCCATATTTAGATGAACCGTTATACGTAGATAATAAACTTTCGGGTTTTGCAAATATTGATACATATAAAATCATAGAAATAGAAGATGAAACAATGGAATTCTATACAAGTAACGATTTACGAATTTCTGCATTCAAAGTTTTCAAACCATCATTTTCAATTTTATCATTTTTTCCTGTTCAAGATTTTGATTTTGATTTTTACCAATCGCAATATGCGTATACGCCAACTGCAGAATTACTAAAATACTTTGATGAATTAAATGTAAATTTCAATGAAACACTTGAATTAGAATTAAATGAATTTTACAAAATAACAGCAGCAGACAGTAACAACAAACCAACGTTAGAAGGTTTTATTGATAATACATGGGAAATTATTTCTACTGAATATGCATACGATTCTGTTAATTATCCATACGAATCAGCTGAACCTGTTTTAAATAGTCCACAATTATTATCAGCAGAACCTGCTGACTGTTTATTTAATACATACACACCTGGCATATTTCATGTAACAGATGTTAATTCGCAGTTTTATAGAAGATACATAAGAGGCAAAAAATACGAAAAAATTAGAATAAGAAATAATAGCAGTACTCAAGTTTTAACTTTTGAGAAATTTTTGTATATGAACAAAAATGTTATTAACGTTAATTCGGGTTTAGAAAATATTTCTGTAATATCAACTGAACATATTGATAGAGACATGCAAACATTTAAAGGATTTGCAGGATTACGTGATTTGTTATCATTAGCGGACGAATCAGTCGTTAGCGGATTAATCGCTGCTGAAGATTTTAGTAGATTCGTATATGATATGTTAATTTCAGAATACGATAGATTAAAAGAAAACTATTTAACTGAATGGGCAACAGCATCAATGGTTGTTCCTTATATAAACAAATGGGTAAGTGACGGCTCAGACATTAGAGACAATAAATACAGATTTAATTTATCATCTGCATTTGGTGCAACAAACTTCTCGCCTAGTTTTGATGTTGTTAAAGATCCTAGTATGTACACACATGAATGGCTTTATCTTGATGAACACCCATCGCAATTTCCAATAGATTTTGTACAAAATGCTAGAAGTTATATGTTTGAATCATTAAGCGATGTTCCAAATTTTACAAATAATACAAGAACTTGGAAAGAATTGTTATCTGATACAAGTACAGATTATTTCGTAAAATATTTTTCAGTTGGTTATCCTGTTGAAAATTATAATGATAACAATGTTTCAAAAATAAAAAGTGAACGATTTACATTTACGAAAATGATTGATGGCATCAATGAAATACAAACAATGTTTCATGGCGCTAATATTAAAATAGATGAAATTGACGAATTTGGTAATATTGTTGCAAATTCAACAAAGTACGAAGATTATAAGTTTACTGCGATATTAACAAAAAGAACAGTAGACGTATTTTCACTTAATAAATTATATGATATTGAAATTATAGATAACCAAGTATTTAAAAATATTACGATAGTTGTAACAGTATTTTTACAAGATCATAAATTAGATAAGTTAACTTATGCTGCACTTTATTCGATAAATAATGCTTTCAAGTCAGATTCAATTAAAGTTTACACAGACATTAATTCTAGAGAATGGAAAGATTTGTGGAATACCGAATATGATATGCAAAAAAATATGAATATGCATAAATTTGGTGTAATTGTTGACTATAAAGATATTCAATTACAAACAGATGTTGAACAGTTATTTACGACAAAGAAAAATAACAGAAAACTTAATTATTCATTAAATGACGAATACGGAATTGACTTTCAAGAATACCGCCCATTTAATGCTGGTAGTTTACAAACAGCATATAACGTAGGAAATTTTGATAACGATGGCGTTAACTTACCAATAAGTAAAATTATTTCATTTGAAGGTTTTGCTAATTTATACTATGATTACGCAGGGCCAAGTGTCATTAATTATAAACCAAGCGCAACAACAGCGGGAAGTATTGTTTACCATTATAGAAAAACATTGTCATATCCAAATAACCCATCAGTAATGTATATGTATGATATGTTATTAGGTTCAGATATGTATAATGCAACAAATTCGTCAATAAATATAAGCGATAAACAGGATCCTGCTGCAGTTAACACATATACGCCTGTTGCTTTTAATGATTACTATAATATGTATTTCGATAATAATGCAATACAGTATTCATTAACAACAAATTCGACGTATTACGAAACCCATCAAGGTGGAGGAAATAGAAATATCTATTATCTAAATAGTGGTGAAAACTATAATAGCAAAATATCAGATATATTGTCTTTTAAAAATATTGCAGATAAGATACAAACAAAACACAATGTTGTAAAGTTTGTGTCAGTAGATTCAAAAGGTTCATACAATAATAAATTTGCATTGTCATTCATTGAATATAACAAAATCATAAAAACAAAAATACAAGAAGTAACAAAAGATACTGACAAGCCTACGCAACTTAAATCTATTGATACTATAGGTTATGCAATTGCGTCAACAGATTCAACTGAAGTATTGTATCGCTACACTGGACATTTTGCGCCAAAAATGCGAAATGTGATTGAATATAACTTGAATGAAAAACTTGAATTCTCAAATTATTTCAAAAAGGATTTTACATTATGTAATACATCTATAGGATCATCAATTGAAAATAATGCGGTAATTCTTAATCATTCGTATAATAAAGTTAATGATAAAGAAATTTTATTACTTTCAAACGATTCTTCTTACGAAAGCAAATATCCATTGATAGATGAAATTGCAATTGATAAAAAAGATACATGCATTGTTGCAAGTTCATGGGATTCTAAATATTATGTAAATAACACAACAGTAAATGAGAAAATATTAGTTGATGGCATGGCCGATGTTGTTGAAATTAAATCGTTTTTTGGAAGTAAAACTATGAACGTACCTAAAGGTTTTAATTTCTTTTCTTTTAATTCTAGCGAATATTCAATAAAAGAAATCAATAGCATAGGCGCAAACGTATCTGCTTTAAAATCAGTAGGCTCAATATCGTCAATAGATAATGGACAAAATAGAATTGACATTACTTTTAATTTGGAGAAACGTTTATTGCGTGAAATGATTGATAATTATGCAATAAAAGAATTGGATTGGATAAGTGCTAATGTAGACAATTCATTAGTATCAAACATGTCACAAGCTGAAAAAGAGTTATATATGTCAAATTATATTACTGCTAATATTTTAAATTTATATACTTATACAAATGTTGTAGTATATGCAAAGAAAGCAATAAAAGCAAACAGCAATCAAATAAATTTAGATACAACAGAATCAATGTTACTAAACACAGGATATTCAAATTACAAAAATGTAAAGATAACCAAAACATCTGAATTACAAATGACAATTTCGATTTTTGTTGATACTAAAGATTATTTGACATATTCAGTTGGCATAGATGTAAATCGTATATAATTTTAAAAGGAATATATAAATAAATTAATCATCAACATGGTAAATATTCAAAAGATATTAGGAAACGAACAATATGATGTCTTCATACAAAAGGTAAACGATAATTTCATACAAATTGCACAACTAAATGGCGGGCCACGTGGATTACGCGGTGGGAGTGGACAACCTGGATTACCTGGTGGGCAAGGACGAAATGGAATAAAAGGTGATGATGGCGTAAATGGCACTAGAATATTTTTCACAACACCTGATAATAGCAATTTATACCCAGGTACACCTAGACCTGCTATTAATGATTTGCCAACGTTGATTGCAAACAAAACATATAACATAGGCGATTCATTTGTAGAGAACACCAAGTTATACAAAATTGTTGAAACAATCGGCACGCCAATTGCGTACGATTATCAAGTTTCTTCATTTGCACCTACTACAACGCAAGATACTGTTTGGACAACATACCCATTAGAAAACAACATAACATTTTTAGGTGCTGCTGATGAAGCAAATCCTGGAAATGAATATGTATTACGTAACGCGTATGTATCTTATAGAGATTATAATAGTGGAACATTCGGTGGTTCAAATAATACAGATATTTTGGTTCATAAGAAGCCGCATTTCAAATTAGGATTAACAAATACAAGTGCACCTATTGGAAGCGAGTTCAGAGATGCTGATATTGTTGAAATTTCATCAAGAATACCAAACATGTATGACGCTGTTAACTATTTGCAACCAAATTATGAAGATATTAACGTTGTTCCGATAACAATTGGTTCAGTTTATAACCCAGATTTGAGCAAGTTTGATTATATAAGAACTGCTGCTCCTGTTTTATATTTAGAAGGTCATGTAAGAAAAGAAGATAATACATTAAGCGAAGATCCTATTCTTGCATCAAATTTTGGCGTATTTATTCAAAAATTAAAAGATCCGTTAAAATTTGGAAATGACACCCAATATAAATCAGTTTTAATCATTTCATCAGAAAAGAATAATAATAATGACATTTATCTAAAAGTTAAAAAAGTTTGGAGTGAAGGTTCATTTATATCTGAAGCTAATGAACAAACAAGTGCATATGATAGATATTATTCAACTATCGTATCTGCATCTAATTTTTCAGCAACGCCAATTAAAACAAATTTCGGTATAGCATCTTATACAAATGATGGCAATGGCGATAATTTGAAACTAATGACAGGTGTAGAAATTGTTACAACTGCAACAGGAACGCATGCTGGTAGCATAAACATATATAACGGCAATAATAATGCAGCAGGTAATTTAATTAAGACAGATGCTGATACTGCACGTTTTCAATCAATGAGAATTGATGAAAATGGCGCAATTGCATTTATATCAGGTAAAGATATTGCAGCAGCATATGATACAGTAGATATAGCAAGTACATATAAATCAAAATATTATTTTGGCGGTGTTCCTACTTGGCATTCAGGTATTGCTGACGCAATATTTAAAACAGAAATCAAATTTGGCAACGGTACTGGAACACCTGAATATTTTGCAGTATTTCCACAAACACCAACAAGTAACCCTGGCATATCATTAGGCATACGTGCAAATCTCAATGCGAAATCATATGTTGAATTAATACGCCCTGACCAAACGTACTCGAAAATACGAGAACAACAATACGCATGGGCAAGTACTGTTACAACAATACAAGGCAGATCTGCATATATAAGCAATATAGGTGATACATTTGGTCCGAACTATATGATAAATGGCCATATATGGGGCATACAAGATTCATATACTTTAGGCTTTTTTAGATATACTGATAATCATACAATACCAAGCGAAAATTATCTTTGGCTGAAAAGTACGCCAACAGCACAAACAAGTGCTTCATATAAACCTACAAACCCAACTGATAAATCAGTTGCATTGTTTTTGGATAATGCAAGATTTCAAATGACGCCTGATTCAACAAATGTATTAGGCAAAGTATTAACAAGTAAAACAGCAGACGGTATTGCTCAATGGCAATCAATGCAAACAATTGTTGGAAAATATGAGTACTTTGATTTATCTGTATTGATTGGAATGGGATTTGGCGTTAATGCAGCAACAGGACAGTCTATTTCAAAAGATTGTTTATATCATATATTTGAATGGCCAATTTGGCAGGTGCAATATGATAATGTATCAATACCTGTGAGCACTTTAGACATTGTATTGCCTACATATACTTTATCAAATATAGAAGAAAACTTAGGTGAAGAACATACTATAATATTTAGTACTGTTGATAGCACAAAGCCTGTTCTTAATTTATCTAGCACTACAATAAAAATAGTATTCAATGATATAAATAACGTTGTACAAACTGCATATACATTAACGCAAAAAGACAAAAAAATAATATCAGCAGGAAATCAATTTTTGATAAAATTAAAATTGATAAAATATAAATCAGCATACATACATTTAGTATCACAAGCAACTAAAATATATGATGCTGATAAATATAAATGGCGTATCGTTACAATTGAAAATTTAGCGCAATCTGGCGGGTCAACAAGCGATATTACATATGACGATAACACATACATTAACATACAAAATTTATAAAAATGGCAAGAAAAGATTATTACGATTATACAGCATCTAATTTTAAAATATTAGACTTATCACAATTTACGAAAAATTATATAAGATTGAGTAATAATATCGAAACCCGTGCAGGTTCACGATACATTTATAGAATTGAACCGCCGAAAGATGTGTATAGCGGTTATGAATTGACTATTCATTTAGGATGCGATTCGACGAATCCACCTATAAAATACGGAACTATTGGATTATTATTATGGCCGCATAATTATTCAGACAAAATTCCTGTAACTGCTGGAAAATCTCAAGTACAAAATATTTTGTTTCCTATGTTTACTCCAACAAGTAGCCCAGGACAATTTGCGTACCCAACAGGCGGTGGTCCAGCTAGTTTATTGCCAACAAAAGTTCATGGCGATTTTTGGAATGAACAATTAGATAGCACAGAATATTCAATTACGTCAAAAGATTATAACTTCAACACAAATTTCATGGAGTATCTTTCGCATTATAATGCCACGCATTATAGTTCAAATGGATCTTCGTCATCTTTAATAGTTGATGGTACATCGCCTAGTAATATAATTTTTCACGGCTCTGCGTATGTTACGTATGATAGAAAAAAAAATTTATTTTCATGGAGTGATTTAGTTGCCGATTCTGTATCAACGACAGACAATCTAAAATATTACGCACAAAGTACAGAGAAGAAAATGCAAGCAATTGCATTTTCAGAAAAAATAATAAAATTAAGGTATATTGAAAATTATGTTCCATATTCTCCGTTACCTTTTGACGGATACCCATCAAATACGCCAGGTAACTTTTGGATAGTTGAAAACATAATCATACCAGCAATACCAACTTATGATTTAACAGGACAAGTAAAACCATAATTATGAATACAAATACAATTAAAGATTGGTTAAAAAACCAAACAGTACAGAAAACAGCATTACTTGTTGTTATATTCATTATGTCAATTTTTATTTTTAAAGGTTGTGGTCAAAATTCGCAAGATAAAGAAATAACTAGATTGAAACAAAATATAACAGCACAGCATGATTCTATTATTGTTGAAAGAAATAAAGCAAAAGAAATAGAATATAAGAGAGGCGTACTTGCGGCAGAAAACGGCAATTTGAAAACATTAAACAAAGGATTGTCTGATGAAGTTAACAAAGAAAAAGGAAAAGTTATTTACATTACAAAATTAAACGCTGCATTGAAAGATTCGATTGCAAAATTAAACAACACAACAAATCCAGGTGCGGTTGATGTTACTGTAAATAAAGACGGTACGCAAACAGTAACATTTAATTATGATAAAATTTATTCAAAAGGAAATGAACATATAATTTCAGGTTCTATTGATGTTGGTTTTTTACAAGATTCTACAGTTAATGTACAAATTATAAAAGGTAATAAAACATTTAATGTAAAGTTACCTGTTATTGATAAAAATGCAGTTAACGTTGCAGTAGAAGATGAAATTCATGTTGCAATTGTTACAGGATTAGAACGTGACAAAAAAGATAATACATTACGAATATTTGTTCGTTCAGATTATCCAGGATTTGTTATTAGTGAATTAGAAGGAGCAATTATTGACCCACAAAAAGATCCTTTAATAAAATCGTATTTCCCAAGAAAACGTTTTGTTGTTGGACCACAAATTGGATTCGGAATATCGACAGGATTCAATCCTTCAGTTTTTATTGGAATCGGCTTAACGTATAAAATATTTGAATTTTAATTATGGTAACATCAAGATACATACAGTTAAATGATTGGTTATTACTTGAGTATTCGTACACAGCGAATGCGCCTACAAGTTTAAATTATCCAACAGTTCCGGAAACTGTTGGTGATACGTATGCAGGCATATATAGAATAACAAATTCTTTCACTAACGAATATCAATTTGTAAACCAAGGTGCACCAGTAAATGGCATGCATATAACAGGCAACTGTTTAGATTGGACTGCACTCCCAGTTAATGCGCAACAAACAAAATGGGCATTATCAACAATAGGAAGTGGTGAAAACGTGTTTACACAGCACCCAGAAATTGTTTTGGAAGATTATAATAGTCGAATCTCAAATGTTAGTTATGATACATTGAAAATGCATGTGTTATCAGGCTATAATTTTGAAGGTATAGACGGATTCGTGCTAGAAGTTTTCTTTAAAGAAAACTCAAAGTCAAATCTAAAAGTCGCAACATTCTGTTTTTCCGCTGATTTGCAAACACAAACACCTGTGTTTAATCCGTCACCTGTTATGCTATCTGAAAAAATGTACGATAAATATCTTACATTCAGTATGCCATCATTGGAGTTTATACAAACAGAATATTGGCAAAATCCTGATAATGCTACAGGTTTTGAATATAACTATACGCATCCAACAATTGCACAAAACACAAACCCAGGTGGGATTGTTAAAGATTCACCAATTTTCTTTACATTACATGAATTGGTGAATGTTGAAACAATAAATGATGTAGATTATTTCGATGTTAGAAATCAAGTAACTGCATCAGTTTTATGCACTGATAATTTTTCAAATTTACAATGTGTTGTTAAAGAAGGTGCCGATGGTGATTACTTTGAATACTATCCAACATGGCAAGGAACATTTATTGACAATTACATAAATAATCTTAACTCAACAGGAAATAATGATTGGACAGTAGTTAACGAAATTAGGGTTCTTGAACAAGTTGGCGTTGATGTAAATCAAACAGCACAAATAACTCAAGTGCAAAATGAAAATTATGATACACCTAATTATTTTAGACCAATAATAAAGAATGCTGCTACTGCATTTTCATTTACAATTTATTATGTAATGAAATTCTTTAACAGAGCAACTTCCGAACAAATTATTAGAACTGCAAGTTTAACATCACTCGAACCATCGAAATATGGAAAAGGATTGATGAAAATAAATATTGATGTTTCAATAAAACCGTTAAAAGTATATAATAAAGTCATCAATCTTAAACGATTACAAGGAACAACTGCTGCTGTAAGTAAACCAATGCCGGTATCGACAAAATACGTTGATGTGTATACTGACAGATATAATGTTGCATTAAATGTTGAAACATCTGAGGTAAAAGATACAAAAATATTTTATGGTCAAGGTGAGGTTACTATTTACATCAGCAAATTCGATAATGTTATACAGTTTGCAATAGTATCTTTAGTAAATGGCAGTTACATACCAAAAAATATTACTAATCTAAATTTATTTCTTAATATAATTTTAGATAATGGACAAGTATTAAGTTTTCCTATGGAGAAAACGAATGGACAAAATGGCGAATGCAAAGCTTTAATAAAACGTGAAGATTCTCAAAAAATATTAAAACAAATAAAAGAAAAATCTTTTTACATTGTATCAGTTGCTGATAGTTCATCATTGGAAACACTTATATATCATGGCAAATTTAAAGATTCTAATGAATATAATCCGTTAGATGCAAATCAGCCATTTATTGATTTTATGAAAGAATGGGAAGCACGTTTAAATGCAATGAAACTTTTATTGGCTTCAGAATATTCAAAATTAGAACAAGATAGATTTATGTTGGCAAAACAGTCAGCTGAATTGCAAAAACAATTAACTGCTATTCTTAATGCGATATCTTTATTGTCTGCTTCACAACAACAAGCAATTAAAAATGCATTACCATCAACAATTGCACAAATAAGTACTAGTACATTAACTAACGGTATTGCAATATCTAAAGATCCCGCAATTATAACAGGTGGAACAGGTAATGGTTCAAGTTCATCGGCAAATCAAACAGTTGTTGACGATACGAATAAAATTAATAAGACAATTGTACCACCAGGCGGTAATAACACGGGTAATAATGATAACGGTAGTAATATCGGTACATCAGGTGCAAATGCAACAACGAATGGAACAGCAACTGATAGTTCAACAGGTTGCGGAAAATAAGTAGAACAATATGATTTTAAATGCAAAGAACAATAATTTTAGATTAGAAATTCCAAAGGAATTTTTTTATAAAGATGTAACTGAAAAGTATGAATTTTATTTGAATCGACTTCCAGTTCCGTACGATAATATTCCAGATTTTGTAAATGCAAGTATACAAGGAGTTTCGTTTCCCGCTGCTGCTGGACCTACTGTTGACCAAACGTCATTTGAAGATCCTATTAAATGGAGAGGTCGAGGTAAATTAGAAAGATGGCTAACTAGAGAATTTTCGATAACATTCAAATTATATGAGGGATATATAAATTACTGGATTATGTTTGAACAACTTCAAAAGTTTTATTCATACGACCAAACAAATTATATGTTAAATGATTTCGTATTACAATTTTTAGATAACACGGGATTTGAATTAATTGCATTCAAATTTGAAAAGATAATATTCACAGGCATTTCTGCTTTAGATTTATCATTTTCTAGTAACACACCTGAATTTAAAACATTTACATGCGACTTTGCATACAATTACCCACACATAATAAAAAGATTAGATTAAAATGAAAGATTTTAAAGAAATAGTAGCAGAAGATAAGCCATTATTAGAAGGCGAAATGGTACAAGGTTTAACGCCAATAGAATTAAAAGAAGCTGAAATAGTTTATGTTAAGTTATTAGAACATCTTGAAAATGGTGGAACATTAGATAATATGGACGAAGGACTTTTTGGTTCAATTGTTGGCGGTATTGCCGGTGCAGTTGCAGGTCCTGCAATTGGAAAAGCAATTTGTCATGCATTAGGTATAACACAAGGAATTTTGTATGATACATTAACATCTCGTCTTGTTACAACTGCATTAGGTGCTGCGATAGGCGGCCGATAGTATTCACGCACATATTGTGCAAAACAAATTAAATATGAATGAAATTTTTATAGGACTTGACTATTCAAGAACATCAAGCGCAATGACAGTTATAAGCGATTCTGGCATTAAGTCATATGCGTTTCCTCGACGTGGCAATATTAAAGATAAATATGTTGAAACATTTGAATCTGCAGAAGTAACAGTTGAAATAATGGAACATACTGATGCATTTACAAATTTGGATAATATGGAGTGTTCATATAGTTATGATGCCGAACTATTAGCTGATAATATTTGTAAAGCAATTGGAAAAATTGCAAATGGACAAAAAATACATATAGGATTAGAAGGATTATCGTTTGCAAGTACAGGATCTTCAATATTGACATATGCAGGATATCATTTTGTTTTGCGATATGTTTTAGTAAAAACATTAGGTATTAAATACGAAGATATCCATATCTTTTCGCCAGGTACTGTTAAGAAAACAGCAGGTAAAGGCAATTATAAAAAACCTGAAATGATAGAAGCATACATACGTTCAGAGTTTTTTGCGGAAATGAAGTTACAACAACATTTAATTTCACATGTAGAATTATTTCAATCGCCAAAAGCAAAACATTGGGCAAAACCTATTGATGATATTGTCGATTCTTTATGGGTTGCTAAATGTTTATACGATAAAATACAAAATGATAAAGAAAAAAAGACAAAAGAAACTAAATAACTATTCTATTTGTAAATGATCATACAACGATCATGGATGAACTTTTAATAACTTTAAGTATACAACTATACAAATAAAACTAATTCATTATCTTGTATATAAATTCTATAAAACTAAATATAAAATGACACTTACAGAAGAACAAAAAACACGAGCACTTGAAATATTTACATCATTTGTTGAATTGCAAAAAGAAATTGATGCAAATCAAGAAAAATTAAATAACCTTTCAACTGTTCAACAGCAGTTGTCAGAAAAAGTTGAACAGATTCGTACATCAGAAGTTGAATGGATGCACAAGATATCTAAAGAAACAGGTATCGAAATACCTGAAATAAGTAAGCATGTTGGAAACTTTATATTATCTGAAATCGAAAAGCTAAAGAAATAATCACAAAAAATGAAACTATTTATTTCTTGTGTATACAAATATTAGAGAATAAAATAATACTTAACAAAATTGCCCTCCTTTAAATTCATTGTCTTATAATACATTGTTAGTTCTCTACTAACTAATCTAAATTATAACTAAAAAAAACTAAGACAATGGAAGAAAACTATTCAGACCTCTTCAATCTCGGAGCAAGCGACTTCGCAGAACCAACAAAATCAGGCAAAGGCGAAATCGAACGCTACAAACCAGATGCCAAATCAGGCAAAGACAACGTGTATAAATCAGTGGTAAGATTCTTACCTTGGCACGCAGACCCAAAAAAATCAATCATGTCAAAATGGACAGCATGGCTAGTGGATCCTATTTCAGGCGACGGTAAATATGTTGATTGTCCTTCAACTGTAGGTAAAAAATCTTTACTACAAGACATCTATTGGAAATTACGCAAATCAGAATCAGTTGCAGAACAAGAACTTGCAAAATCTTTTTCAAGACGTCAAACTTTTGCTTCTTTAGTACAAATCATCAAAGATGATAATCAACCTGACCTTGTTGGGAAAATTTTAGTATTCCCATACGGAATAAAAATTCACAACAAAATCATGGCGCAAATTAAACCAGAATTTGGAAAACCACATATTCCATTCGATTTATTTGAAGGTCGTCCTTTCTTAATCAGCATCTCGTTAATTTCTGGCTACAACAATTATGACAATTGTACTTTCCTTGACGAAAAATTGCCATTCTCAATCAATGGTGAATCAATGGAAAAAACACCTGCCAATTTACAAAAAATTGTTGAATACTTGAAAGAAAACACACCTGATTTAGGTAAATATGATTTCCGTGAATGGGACGAAGAAACAATCGAATTCGTTAACACAGTTATCAAAAACACTGTACCTAAAGGTAAAATAATCGAAGGTCTTCAAACTGGAAATGCAAAAGCTGCAAGTAATGCACCTGCTGGAAAATCAAACATTTCAATAGGTGAACCAAAAACTGTTGCTGCACCTGCTGCTCCTAAAGCAACACCTGCTCCTGCTCCTGCTCCTTCAATTCCTGATGTAAATGAAACTGAAGATTTTAATATCGATGATATTAACTTCGATGACAACATGGCAGATGAAGATTTATACGATAAATTATAATCGTATCTAACAATTCAAAAACGGCCAGACAACACAATGTTCTGGCCGTTTTTTCTTATAAACTCTTAAATTCTCTAACATGACACTTAACTTAACACCTACAGATTTCAATAAAGAAGTCGACGATACACAATTTCGCAAAAAAATAACAGGTCTAGTAGATGAAATACTCAGAGAACGACATAGCGAACACGAAAAACAAAAACCATATCCTCGAGAAGAACGATATAACTTCGCCTGCCCATATTGCGGAGACTCATCAAAAGATGCAACTAAAAAACGTGCAAACATATACTATAAAGGATATGGCTTTCATTGTTACAATTGCAAAACACACACTTCAATAGAAAAATTTTTATCTGACTTTGGCAAAGCTCTCGATTCGTCAGAAACTATATATGCAAGAAATGTCCATTCTGAATCAGTTTCAAAATTTGTTACATCAGAAAAATCTGTTGATATTTCATATTTCATAGATCCCACAATTTTAGAAAAATATGCAATACCAAAGGCTGCAATATTTAAACATTGGAATCTAACAGAAATTGATGCACCAGAAAATGGATGGATTAGAAAATATTTAAAAGATAGACACCAAACAAATAATAATGTATTTGGTTGGGACAAAAAATTAACACGTCTATTTATATTCAATTTAACATTAGAAGGTAAAGTATTAGGGTTTCAAGTTAGAAATTTTAAAACAGAACCTAAATATGTTACGCATACATTGGAAATGATTTATAAGAAAATGGAAATTGCAATTCCTACTGATAAATTATTTGAAGAATCTTCAAAGTTATCTTTCATATTTGGAATTTCAACAACCGATTTTTCTGAAATGATTACAATAACCGAGGGACCTTTGGATTCATTCCTTATCAGAAATGCAATGAGTGCATGCGGTTTGGAAAATGAATTCCCATTTGATATTTCAAACAAACGTTATATGTATGATTATGATTCAGCAGGAACAAGTAAAGCACTTGAAAAAATCAAAGAAGGCGAATCTGTTTTCTTATGGAAGAAATATATAGCTGATATTGGCATAAATATATACAAAAACAAATTAGATTACACTGATGTTGTAACTATAGCAAAATCAACAAAGATAAATCTATTGCCAATAAATGGGTTTTTCTCTGATAGCAAATATGATGCTTTCTATATTTAAAATAAATAAAATATGTTTCAACAAATTTGGCATATGATAACTAAAAAAACAAAACAAGAACCTGTTACTCAACATACAGAAGAAGATTTTGAAAATGAACTTGATGAATACTTAAAACCAAGACATTATCTTATGGGCGTTGATGTTGCACAAAAAATAGAAGAAGAAGTACCTGAAATTAAATACACGGCAGGCGAAATTAAATTGAAGAAGAAAGTCGAAGTAATAGAAATAACATATGGAAGAAATAAACAAAAATCAGGAAAACTCTTCTGAAAAAGATAAAGAATCAATTACTGCAAGATTTGATAGAGAACGTCGTGAATGGCAAGAAAAAATAGCGGGCTTAACACAACGTATGTATGATATGGGACAAGTATCAGATGTGTTGGTTGATGTTTTATCACAACGGCAGGTTGCTCTTGAATACACGCATACATTAATGCAATTAATAACAGGCATTAATGCAAAATTGAAAAAATTAAAAAAAGAACGTTTTATTTACTATACGCAAGAAAGCGATTACCGATTAGACAAAGAACCTAGAAATATGTTTATTGATGTTGATTTGGAAAAACATGTGAAAACACTTGAAACATTTTCAACGCATTTATCATATATGAGAGGAACTGTTGATTCGCTAGATCATATGTATTACGGTATAAAATGGCGAATTGAATTAGAACAATATAGAAGAAAACAACATTAAGATTATGACAACAGAAAACGAAACAACAAAAGAAAAAGATATTTTGGAAGGAAAACGAATAGGACTTGATTATCTGCATACACACCCATCAACACAACGAATGCTATCAGTCGATGATGAGCATGTAATTGTTGATAGAAAAGATTATGAAGAAGTTATACGTTTTTTACGCAAAATTCAATACCAAAACAAAGCCGAAGAATTGCGGTTTTACTAAAATAAACTAAATTAATCTGATGAAAGCTCAAGTAACCGAAGATGGAAACTTTATACAACTTACTGAATATACGAAACAAGAAATAGACCAAATAAGATTTTCATTTAAAAGAAGAATACAAAATTGGAGATTCCACCCACTCGTTAAAAAGAAAATATGGGATGGATATATCGCATTTATAGATAAATATAATCGAATACCTATCGGTTTATGGAATGAACTTAACGTATGTTGCAAAAAGTTTGAATTTGAACTTGACATAGAAGGATTCGATTCAATTGTTGACCCAGAGTTAACACCCGAAATATTTGAAGCATGGGTATGGGATTTTTTCAAAGATCATCCTAAACATTGCAAAGGCGGTCCTAAAGAAATTAGAGATTACCAAATAAGTTCAGTTTACAACATTTTAAAATTTAAACGTTCAAGTTCAGAAATTGCAACGTCTGCTGGTAAAACATTAATGATATTCATGATGTTTGCTTATTTGCTTGATTCTAAAAAAGCAAGCAGATACATGATTGTTGTACCTAATACTTCATTAATCATTCAAACAATGGAAGATTTTGAAGAATACAATAATGGAAAACTTAAATTTACAATTCAACCAATACATGGCGGGACAGATAAAAGAAAATCTGATGCTGCATGTGTAATAGGAACGTTTCAATCTTTGGTTAAACGTGACGCTGATTGGTTTGATGGCGTTGACGTTGTTTGTGTCGATGAAGCGCATTACACAAATAGCGCATCAGTTAAAACTGTAATTTCAAAATGTAAAGATTTGAGATACAGTTTTGGTCTATCAGGAACACTTAAAAAAGAAGAAGATAGTGCAGACCATTTTACATTACAAGCATATCTTGGTCCGTTTGTAAATGACGTATCTGCAAAATTCTTAATTGATAATTCATATGCAACAAAAGTTGCTGTTAAAGTTATTCAAATGAAATACCTTGAAATCGAATTAAGACAAAAGTTAAAAGATTTGCGTGAACGTCGTTCAGAATTCGAAGGTTCAGAACTATTAAATATCGAAAAGAAAGTAGTAATTGAAAGCAGAAGAAGATTCAATTACGTTTGTGGATTTGTTGCAAAATCAACACGAAATTCATTGGTATTATTTTCTGACATCAAATACGGTTATGGACGTAAAGTTTATGATTGGTTAAGAAACAATACTGATAAAGAAGTTTATTATGTAGATGGTGGAACTGCTATACATCTTAGAGAAAACTATTTTGAAAAAATGAAGAATAACGACAACATTATTCTTGTTGCTTCATTTGGTACATTAAGTACAGGTATCTCAATCAATAACATATTTAACATTTTCATGTTAGAAAGTTATAAGTCTGATAGAATCATTAGACAAACAATCGGCCGTGGAATGCGATTGCATGCTGAAAAGGAAAGAGTAACAATTTGGGATTTTGTTGATGATTTTACATTAGGCGATGAAAACTATTTGTTGAAACATGGTAAAGAAAGAATACGTACTTATATTGCTCAAGGTTTCCCACATAAAATATACAAGGTTACATTTTAAATATATAAAATAAAATATCTTGTATGAATAACAAAAGAATTCTTTCTATAGATGAATTTGTTGCTAAAATGAAGGCTGATAATGAATCGCCAACAGGAGAGCAAACAAAACCCACGCATATAGAGGAAGAGGAAGTAATAAAACCAAAAACAAATCTTCCTGAATTGAAAAAAGGCAATATCGTAGAGGATAGATATGGTAATCGTTACGAAGTATGCGAAGTAACAAAAGATTTTTCTGTTGCTGATACTGTTGACGATTGGGAACAAATCAAAAAGTACAAAGATGATAAAGATGTAACTTTTGTAATTGTTTGGGCTAAAGAAAGCAAAGAGAAAAAATTTGTTTTTGTTTATGGCGTAGTTGATGATTATGCTGTAAGAAAAATTGACACTAAACATGTTGATGAAGAAGATAAATTAACAAAAGTTTATAAAGAAGTTTGCAATCGAATTGATGATACAGAAGTATTGGCTGATTTTAAGAAACGATGGAGAAAATTCATGGATCTTGTAAGAGGCGGAAAAATATCTAATGAAAAACATATCATGTTAGAAATACTTGACGATTTTAAAATGACAGACGTTGTTAAGAAAAACGAAAAACCTAAAGTTGAAGAAGAAACAAAAATAACAAAACATACACTAATTAACGAAGGCGAAGATGTCAAACCTGCATTAGGTGATATGATTGAAAAAAATGTATATGAAGTTATTTTTAAAGGTATTACATATTATGTTCACCCAAAAAATGGCGATACAGAAGTTATTGCATTTACAACAAAAGATTTAACAACAGCAGTTAAATTAGGTGATAAAGATTTAACGTTTAAAGTTAAAGATTTATTCGGTTTAGATAAATGGCAAACTGTAATAGTAGCTGACACTTCAGGAGAAAATTAAATTAAAATAAAATAAACAGCAATGAAAAAAATATCAGCAGTAGTTGAAAAAGTAAGAGAAGATAATCAACAATTCTTTATACTTGAAAAATACAATAACGATGTAAAAGAAAGCATGTTAAAAACGCTATCTGTATTAACTGACGAAGCAAAACGTGTAAATATGTCTGTTAACGAATACGTTGCGACATTATCACAAATTTGCAAATAATTCGTGAATATATAATAAAAATTTATATAATATGAAAAGAAAAATATTATCTATTGACGAATACGTTCAAAAAGAAAAAATGTTTGAATCTGAAGTTTCTGAATTGGAACTTTTAGAAGAAGCAGAAAGTCTAAAGGACCAATACAAAAAACATTGGCATTCAACTTTAGATTCTTTTGGTGTTTCGCATATGTCTCAATTGCATCACACAAAACGCAGTGAATTTTTTGCAAAAATTAAAGAAGGCTGGGTTAAAGGTGTTGGACCAAAAAATGCAGCTAATACTATTGATGAGGAAGATGAAACTATTGATGATAATAAATATTTAGCAGCAATTGCAAAGAAAAAAGAAACTGCTGATAAATTACAAGCAATGCAAAAAGCTCTTGAAGAAGAAGCATTAAAACAAAAAACACCAGCAGATTTACAAAAAGAACTTGATGAGTTAGATAAACAAATCAAAAAATATAAAGGTCCATTATCTTTAAGAGAATCAGCAATTCTTGAAGCTGATATAAAAACAGACGAAGAATTCAAATCTTGGGCTGAAGAAAAATTGAAAAAAATGCACGGTGATAAATACGACCAAGCAAAAGCTGACGAAACTATCACTGGATTATTAAAGAAAAAATCAGACGATGATTTAGACTACGGTTCAATCATTGGAATGTTAAATAAATAAAAAATAAATATCATACAATGAAAAGAAGAATCTTATCAATCGACGAGTTCGTAAATGAACAATTACAAGCAGATAAATTAGCTGAAGAACAAGCAATTTTAGAAGGCACTATTAATTCTGATGAAGAATTCAAATCTTGGGCTGAAGAAAAATTGAAAAAAATGCATGGCGATTCATATGACCAAGCAAAAGCTGATGAAGTTATCACAGGTTTGTTAAAGAAAAAATCAGACGATGGTTTAGACTATGGAGCAATCATCGGTATGCTAAATAAATAATTAGCATTAAACATATTAAAGCAGTATTCGAGAGAGTACTGCTTTTTTCATTTTATTATTCTGAATATATAATAAAATAATCAAAAAAGCAGCATGGCAATACAATTAGGCAAACTAAAAACGCTTGAAGAATTCATTACATTAGGTTTAAGTGACCAATTCGACAAGAAAATTATTTTCATCAGACAAGGAGCAGATCTTGCAGCATTATCAGGAGATACATCAGAAAGAGAAGCAGCAATCAATAAAGCAGCAATTGACCAATTGTACATATCATATTACACAGCAACAGATGTAAAACGTGATGATATCATTATACCTAGAAATCTGCCAGTTATTTATTATGGCGGTAATTCAAAGGAATCTTTACAATTTATTAATAAATTTAATGTAAATCCAAAAAGAATGTATAATCTTCCTGAACCAATGTTAAAATCAGGCGATAAAGTACAATTCTCGAAAATATTTGCAAATTGCGATTGGCTTCCAAAAACAGTTTTTAAACGAGAAGAAGCAATCGAAGGTGCTGTGGGATTTCCTGTTATCGCAAAAATAGCAAAAGGACATTCGGGATTAGGCATAAAAAAAATTGATACAGCAGCAGATCTTAAAAAAGAGCCTGAAACATTTGAATTAAGAGGAGAAGAAAAATCATTTGATTTATATTCTCAATTCATTGATTTTGATAGAGAATACCGATGCGTATTTTTAAATGATAAATGTTTTATTATAAATGAACGTGTACCAACAATAAAAGAAGACCAATCAATACGAACAAAAAAAGTTGATGAAAAGGTAAAATTCATATATGCATATCAAGATATGAATAAAATTCCTGATGATTTCATGAATGAGATTTATCGAATATCTGGTGAAGTACGAAAAGAAATTGAACTTGGCCTTTGGTCTTTGGATGTGGTTGTTGATAAACAAGGTAAAATATGGGTACTTGAAACGAATAGTGCAACAGGATTAGGAAGTGTAAAACTTTGTGAAGTATACATGGAAGTTTATAAAGATTTTTACCGAAGAGAATTGCCAGATTCGTTCAAAGAAGAACTTTGGAGAAAATATATGTCACAAGGTCATTCAATTTATTGGCCTGAATACAAAGAAGAAATATTATCTTCAAAATGGCCAATGGATTATGAAGGAATATTAGCAAAATATCCAATCATAGATGAATACGGCAAATAAATATTTAAAGACTGGCCTTTTTAAAACATCTAAAAAGGAAAACGAAAAACGATTGCCGATTCATCCGCAACACTTATTATCATTGATAAGTTATAATTTAATATCTTCAATTTATCTAGAAGAAAATTACGGAACAAATTTCGGAATTCCTGATGAAGATTTTATAAAAGCAGGTTACAATATTGTATCTCGTGATTCTTTATTTGAAATGTGTGATATGATCATATTGCCAAAACCTGTAATTGACGATTTAAAACAAATGAAAGACGGCCAAATTCTTTGCGGTTGGTCTCATGCAATTCAACAATTTGAAATCGCTGAGATTGCAATTGCAAAAAAATTGACTTTAATTGCATGGGAAGAAATGCATACATGGAATAATGGAGAAAAATCATTGCACATATTTTATCGAAACAATGAACTTGCAGGATATGCAGGTGTTATTCATTATTTAGGATTACAAGGTTTAGACGGAATGTACGGACCTAGAAAAAAAGTATCTATTTTAGGATACGGCTCTGTCAGTAAAGGTGCAATTTATGCATTACAAGGACGGGGATTTAATAACATTCATGTATTCACAAAACGCCCTGTTCATTTAATAGCAGATAAAAACCCAGACGTATATTATAACCAAATGATTAACTTTCCTGAAACTGATTACCTTTCAGTTATTTCAACAGAAGGAAAAATATCACATCTTATCGAAGAACTTCGAAGTAGTGATATCATAGTTAATGGCGTATTGCAAGATGTCACCAACCCAATGATGTTTATATCTAATATAAAACAAGCAAATTCTCTAAAACAATTTACATCAATAATTGATATAAGTTGTGATGAGAACATGGGATTTTATTTTGCAAAACCAACATCATTCGATGATCCTACATTTAAAGTAGGAAAAAATATAACATACTATTCAGTTGACCATTCGCCATCTTATTTATGGAATTCAGCAACACGAGAAATTTCTTTAAGTTTAATTCCATACATAGAAACGCTAATGATTGGCGAAGAATCATGGTCAAATGATTGTACGATAATGAACGCAATAGATATTTGCAGTGGCAATATTCGTAACGAAAAAATATTAAAGTTCCAAAATAGAGAATTTAATTATCCTCATAACATAATCAAGTAAAAAATAAATAAAAACATATTATGAAAAATAGAATACCATCATTGAATGAATTTATATTCATAGAAAAATCGAATGCAATTAATGAAGCAATTGAGGAATCAGGACTTGAGTTTGCAACTCGTCACGGTCTTGAAAAAACAACTACATTTAAAACTTATTTAAAAGGTGAAATAAGAACAGTATGTTCATTGTTTCATTATGAAGCAGGATGGCCAACAGCAGGATTGCGATATACATACTTTGGAGATGAAGCACCAGTTGAAAAATTTAAAGAAGTTATTAAATCTGCAACTACATATTTAAAAACAGGTGTTGCATCTGCACCTATTATTGAATTTGTTGCATTTTTATACACTGATGCTGCGCCAGGCGGAAGATCGCAAGGTCCTTTGTCAGATGCAATAAAAAGAATAGAACCTGAATTTAAAGCAGCAAATAAAGATTTACCTGCAATGAGAGATGCATTAACAAATATTATAAATGTATTAAAATCATGGACATCTGATGCAGCTGCATCGTTATTAAATGTAGCAGTAGCTGTAGCAAGAAAGACAAGTTATTCTGCCTATGCTGGTTCAGATTTTACTAAAGTATTAACAATGACGCTAGACGGACTTAAGAAAAATAAAGTAAAAGTTACACCTACATCAAAAATTGAAATTGATAAAAATAACACAAGCATTAGTAGTGACACTATTCATAACTCTATCGGTTTTGTTCAAATAGATACACAAAGATGGTCATCGGTTGTTACTGTTAAAGTTGATGGCAAAGAATTCATAGCAGGTTCTTTTGAAAATCAATCTGCATACGGCCGTTACTAATAGAAAATATGAGAATTAGAAGATTTTCAAGTATGTCAGAATCTAATTATCCACATAATATAATTCAATAAAATGAAAATAGAAATAAGCAAACTTAAAACGCTGGAACAATTTATTAATGAAACAAATAAAAATGGAAATTTTGTTGTTAGTTACAGTGGCAAATTTCAGCCTTTTCATATCGGGCATTTCGATATATATGAACAATTAGTTGCAAAATTTGGCAAAGAAAATGTATACATAACAACCGGAGATCTTAATCAATCTGAAGTAGGCAAGGCAGCGTATGACGATAATCATTTCTTGTCTTTTGATGAGAAAAAATTGATAATGACAAAAATGTTTAAAATACCGCCATCAAAAATTGTTAAAGTAAAAAATACTTATGCACCTACCGAATTGCTTACAATGTTTACAAAAGATACTGCATTGATTACTGTTCTTGGTGGTAAAGATGCTGAACGATTAACAAGAGGAAAATACTTTGACATATACAATGACAATGTTGAACTTGATGGATATGAAACAAAAGGATATATCTATGTACAAGAAAATTCGCCATCTGTTAACATGAGTGCAACAGAAGTACGCAACTATTTCAGAGATAATAGCCACGCAATAAAAGATAAAGAAAATTTCTTTAAAAAAATATACAAGAAACTAGATGCAGGCATTTTTAATTTATTGAATACTAAATTAAATTCAATAAAAGAATCTAATGAAACGCATCCTGCCGTTTGTAAAGATTACGCGGAATATTATCCGAATGGATGGAAAGACTTGGATGGAATGTTTATGGGTCCAAATGCATTTAAAGGTTTTGCAGGAATTGATGAAGGCGGCGCATTCGGTCATCTTGAACATGTTTATGATGATTTGACAATTACATTTGGACAAATGAAAGAAATTATAAATCTTGGACTTTCAGGCAAATTAGAGAATACCGTTGAAAAAACTGATGGCGTTACAATTGCAATTAGTTACAAAGATGGAAAAATTGTTACAGCAAGAAATAAAGGTGAATATAAGAATTTTGGTGAAAACGCAGTTGATAAAAATGCGTTAATGGCAAAATTTGCAGGTAGAGGACCTATTGCTGATGCATATAACCTTGCATTCGATGATCTTGAAGATGCAATAAAAGATCTTAACAAAAAAGATCTTGAAAGTATATTTAAAAATGGAAAATGCTTCATGCATCTTGAAGTAATCTATTCGCCTGCAATGATTACGGTACCGTACAATACAAACTTAATGGTATTTCATAACGTGACTGAATATGATACAGCCGGCAATCCATTATCACAAGATCGTGCAGCGGCAGATAAGCTTGCAAAAATGATAGCAGATATTAATAAAGATATCGAAAAAACATTTAAAATACAAGGCTCGCCTTATGTTAAATTAAAAGATGGCGTAAATTTTGATAAAGAAAAAACGTATTTCAATGCAAAGGTTGATGAAATAAAAGCAAAATGGAATTTTAAAGATAATAACACGTTCTTAGATTTTTATACTGCTGAATGGAAAGATAGAATATTAAAAATGGGTTATTCATTAACAGATGTTCAATTGGCAGGTTTGATTGGCCGATGGCTAACTGATGACAAATCATTTAGAATAAACAAAGATAACATTCCTGATGAAAAAACATTAGCATGGGCCAAAGATTTTGAAGCAAAGGACGCCGCAAAAATAGGTGGCGAAATAAAAAGAATCGTTGGAACAATTTTTGTACAAGTAGGTGTTGCAATAATTAAAAGTTTACAAACAATACTTGCGCCAAATCCTGATGCATCACTTAATCAATTAAAAGCTGACTTTAATAAAGCAATAGACGATATAAATAAATCAGGCGATGAAGGCGCTTTAGCAAAATTGAAAATTCATTTACAATCATTGGAAAATGCAGGTGGCATCGATGCAATATTTCCATCTGAAGGCATTTGTTTCAATTATGGTGGAAGATTGTTCAAATTAACAGGCGCATTTGCACCTATACACCAAATAATTTCTGCATTAAAATTTTAAATTATTATGAACCGAAGAATACCTAGTCTAGACGACTATATAAAAGAAAATTCAATATATGAATACACTCTTGGCATAAAAACTGAACCGCATTATCCAATTTATATAACTATGCATTACTATACGAATGACCAAGACAGAAAATACGCATACGTATGGGAAGATAAAGATGATGCAAATAAAGATGCACGTACAAGTAGCGGACCGCACATTGTAACTGCACATAAGATAACGTCATTCGATGATATCGAAAAATTACGAAAAACTTATAATTTGAAGAATTTGTTCAAAACTGAAGATTCTGTTTTTGCAGATGTTATTCAAAAAGGAAAAACAAGATAAAAGTAAGAAAGCCCACTGTTTAAGAGGGCTTTTGTCTATTACGCTGGACACGAACAACAGGGTGGGATTAGACGGCAGTGGTGCTTTCTATTTTTATTTTCTTCCATATTTTCTTTTGTGCCATTACATCAAGTGGCAAAATTTTATCCTTGTGCTTAAGATTCATATAAAATAAGCTTACAACATATTTGCCTAAAAGCAAATGTTTTAATCTATTGGGATCTTCAAAATATTCAAGATGTGCCATTTCTAAATCACCCATCATATCTTTTAAAATCGAAATTCCTAACGATTTATTTTCAACAGAAACAGTACTAACTTTTTTTAATACTGCTAATAACAAATAGTAGTTTGCTTCCGCATCACTACCTTCTTTGTAATTTGCCCAATCTTTAATGCTTATTTCGCTCATTTTTTATTAGAATATATAATTATATATTTATTTTAAACAGAGAACAAACATTATGGGCGTAGAAACACTATCCGATTATTTGCAACAAAATGGCAAAGAAAAATTAATTGAATTACTTACAGAAAGTAAAGTAAGTATAACAGAAAAAATAAATGCACATCGTGTATCTATTTTAAAAGACAGACTTAACAACGTTGAATTTTATGCAAAGAAAAAGTCTGAACCCATCAAAACATACGACAGAATATTATCTGACCTGTATGAAGATTTCATAACGCATTTAATTGCAAACAAAGAAAACATTCCACAAGGAACGTTCAATTTTTATTTTGTAGGCCATGATTTAGATGTAATATACACAAAGAAACCTGAAAGTATGTTATTGCTAACAGATATGAGTTTTCCGAAATCAAAAACAAAGGTAAATGATTCATTGGAAGTTGTTGCGAAACAATTGAATGTAGCATGTCAGCCAGTGGTATTTGAAGGCAAGCTAATGAAACGAAAACACATTAAAGATATTGTCAATTACATTGAGAATGGAGGCATTCTACCTGAGATAATGCACAATTTATTTGGTGATAACGCAACAAGTATGTCATTAAATAAATCCGATTTAATAGAAGGATACATTTTCAAAATAAATGATAAACTTTATAAATTAGAAGACAACAGATTTGAACGTAAGGTATTTCCAAAGGTAAATACATCTGGTTATGAAATGCTTATAATGGAACTATCGGATTTTGTATCGCAATTAGATTTTACAGACATACACGTTGACGCAAAAAACAAAGATATGAAATTTGCAAATTTTATATGCGAAGCATTTAATCGTTTTATAGAAGAATCTGGTGATTCAATTGAAACAATGCTAATTAATCCACCAGCATTCATAAGTTCAACAGGTTCGCTTGGGATACGATACATATCGAATCAAAAAACTAAAAAATATTTGAAAGATGAAAGATATGAATATCTTTTAAGAATATTTTTAACGATATTTAATAAGCCTCTTTTTGAACGAGGATTGTTAAATGCAGAGTTTATCGAAAAACATAATAAGTTAGTAAAACAAATACAAGACTATATTCTTACAAAAGATAACATTTTTGACTTTAATCAATTTACAAAGTTTAGAAATAAATAAGAATATATAAATAAATACAAAAATAAGATTATACACATGAACTTTAAAAAGACATCACGTTTAAATGAATCAGTTGACGTAGAGAGAAAAGAATTTACTCGACCATCGGAATTGATTACATCGAATGCCAACGCAATTCTTGCATACGTAAAAAAATGCGGAAGTATTGCTGAAAGTACATTATCAATATTCATTAATGGCTTGAGCGAAACAACAACGAATACTCCATTGGGTTGGGTTTACGAAAATAGCAAATATTTCCAACGTACAAAAAATGGACAAAATTACTTTGTATCTTTAAATGAACTTGGTAATAAAGTTCTTGCAGAATCTTCAGCAACAGAGGATGTATATATCGACATTATTGGAGAAGGTGCATTAGCAACAGTAAAAAGAAAATACACAGACTTGCATCCTGCAAAAACTGCACAAATTGCAACACCTGTTAGAAATAAAGTATTAGCGCATATCGCAGAATCTGGTAAAATTGAAAGATCTGCTTTTATAGCATATATAAAACAAATGAATGAAGAATCTGGCAGAAAAACAACTTTTGCTTGGGTTCGACAAAACGCGCATTTATTCAAAGTAACAGAAGACAAAGAAACAAAACAAAAATTCTTTGAATTATCTGCTTTTGGGGTACGCGTATTAAACAGAACAACAATTAATGAAAATGTTTCATTAGAAGAAATTTTATTAGAAGATTATTCAGATTCGTTAATTAAAGCAATTGCAAAACAACAAGGAATTGATGTTGCTGCATATAACATGGACCAATTAAAAATTGGTATGGAAGTTGTATTACTTGCAAATGGTTCTGCTGCAGGCGAAGATGCCGATGTTACTGGCAACGACCCTATTCAAACATTAAGAATTGTTATTGGAAATTTAAAACGAGATTCAGAATTTTATACAAAAGCTAAACCTGATAACTGGGGTGCTGAATTTTTCAAAGCAGCTGCTGAATCTGAACCTACATCAATTGATACAACAGCTGAACAACCTGCTGCTGGTACAGATGGAGAAACAACATCAGATATTAAAGTGCCTGGTTTAGATCCTGCTGGTTCTGACCAAACTGCTACTGATAATACAGGTGATACGTCAACAGAAAAACCTGTAGATGGTGAACCTGCCGCTGAAAAACCGGTCGATACAAATACCGATGTTGAAGGAACTGATGCTGATAAAGCACCTGCGCCTGATGCTGACGACAAAACTGTTCCTAAAACTGATGACGAAACTAAAGCTGATAAATCTGTAGAACCAATAAATACTGATGACACTGGGACTAAAGCACCTGATGTTAAAGTTGATGATACAGATCCTGCCAATGCAGATGTTGCAAAACCAAAAACAGGTGAACCTGACCAAATCCCAGGCGGTGTATCTGATAGAAAATCAATTGCCGATATTGCAAACAAACATAGCGTTTCAGAAGATGGCATATTCAAAGAATTAGAAGTAGGTAAAAAAGTTGAAATCGAACATACTGATGACATTAAGAAAGCTGCAGAAATTGCACGAGATCATTTATGGGAAGATCCTAAATATTATTCAAAATTAGTTGCTGACGGTTTATCTGATGAAGAAGATGCAATAAAACTTGCAAAAGAATTGTTAGGTGTTGAACCTAAAGCTAAACCTGCAGCTGAACCTGCAAAACCTGTTGAAGAACCTGCAAAACCAGCAGAATCAACAGTTAAAGATGAAGAAGTTAAACCAACGCCAACTGCTGACGCACCAAAAGTTGAAGAACCTAAGGAAGAACCTAAGGAAGAACCTAAGGAAGAACCTAAGGAAGAACCTAAGGAAGAACCTAAGGAAGAACCTAAGGAAGAACCTAAGGAAGAACCTAAGGAAGAACCTAAGGAAGACGATGATAAAAAGTTATTAACTGACGAACAAAAAGCAGAATTAAAACAATTAATTGCTGATGCTGGAGCTGTTACCATTGGTGATGAAGAAATAACAAGATTATCAAAAGAATGGGAAATCAGTTTTGACGACCTTAAATCATATATCGAATTATTATCTGTTGAGAAAGAAGGAGAAAAAGGTGACGGTGATAAATCAAATGAATCTGTTGCTGAGATGTCAGACATTATGGAACTTGGCGAAAAATACAAATTTCCTAATGGAATAGGAACTATTTTATCGGTATCTGAAGGCGCATATTTGGTTGAATTTGAAACTGGCGTATCTACTATTAAAATCGAAACAAAAATAAATGAAACTGATGCATCAACTGTGTCGAATGTACCAGGAATGGGCAATGTATATTTACCAGGCCCAGGTTTAACAGGTTCAGGTGATAAATTTGATGACGACCAATTACCAGCAAACGCAGGTTTAAACAGATCTGGTGCTAGTCGTTTCAATATGAAACGTTTATATACTTTAGATGATTTCATCAAAAATAGTTTACAAGAATCGTAATATGCAAAAGCGTTTACTAACACTTAACGAATACATAGAACAAGAAGTACTTGCGAAAGCCATACCGACACCGTCGGCTGGCTCGCAAAAGACTTTTACCGAAATTGTTATAACATTAGAATTTCCTGTTGCTGTTGGTAATGGCAATTTTATAAAATTGCAACAAGCATTAGATACAGCATTCACAGATGATAATGATACTGACTGTAGAGTTGAACAAGAATTTGGTGAAACTGGTTCAATGACAAGAGCAATCATTCATGTCAAAGATAACCCAGGCGTACAATCAAAATTGGATAATGCAATAAGCAGTCTTGACTTTCACGCAAAATTCATCGGCGCAAATAAATTTGGAAAAAATTAAATTAAGTATGAAACAAAGAATACCAACATTAGAAGAATTTTCGTTGAACGAAAGCAAACTTGTTTTGCAATTAAGAGATGAAAGCACAAAGAAAGATTTGAAATTAAAAGATTTACCGCCTGCTCTTGTAGAAGAAATTCAATTTATACAAGGACTTGGCTGGAAAACTAGAGAAATTACAGTATGGCAAGAATACGGCAGATATTTTATTGGTTTAGGACTCAGCAGTAACAGAATATTTGCATTTGTTCCAATTATTGAACGTTACAAAAATACTGATGCAAATTTAGGGTATAGCGATTATTACAAAGAATTACATATTGATACATTAATACGTGTAAGCACTGGAACATATCAAGGCGGAACAAGTAATTTGATGTAAAAAGATAAGAAATCTGAAACTATTTAATAGTTCTGAATATATAATACAATTGAATAACCTATTAAGGTAATTAACTTTATTGATACGTTAAAACAAACAGCTGTTTATTGGTCATGTGTCCTTGTGGCATTTGAGTTATTCTTGGGGTAACGAAATGATTAGTAACTGCATAAAATAAAGTTATATTTATGTTACATTCAAATCAATGGGCTCACACGCCTAGCAAACCGTCTGCATACATTGCAGTAAACAAAAATCGTTTAAAATCTTACGATAACAAAGTTTATCTTAAGGATAGACAAACATTCCAAATCGAGTTATTCAACCCGACACAAAAAAACATTTTATCAATTATCAGTATTAATGGAACTACTTTACAAGGTGGTGGATTAATTCTTAGACCAGGCGAACGTGTTTTTCTTGAACGTTATTTAAATGAAAATCGAAAATTTTTATTTAGCACATATAATGTTTCAGGTAATTCTGCTGAAGTTGCAAATGCAATTATGAAAAATGGCAATGTTGATATTAAGTTCTACGAAGAAAAACTTCAGCCTGAAATTTGGCGAACTATAAATCAGCCAACGTACGTAGGTTCACCAACAATTTTTAACCCAGGAATTTACTATTCACAAAACACTGGCGCACCATCATTCGGTACAACTACTATTTCATCAGGTTCTACATGCAATACGACATTAACAAGTAATTCTGCTGCATCAATGTCATACACATCTATGCATGACTTTAATATGGAATTTTCTGATGAAAGCAACACAAAATCATTCAAAGGTAGTACAGATAATGGACAACGTATTCGTTCTAAAAAATCACTAGATATTGAAACAGGAAGAGTTGAAAAAGGTTCTGCGTCAAGTCAAAATTTAGTGTATGTTGATAAAGAATTTTCTGATATTTGCATACATGCAATTTCTTTACAATTGTTACCTGAAAGCCAAAAACATAGTGATTCTTCTGATGTAAATCATCGAGTTTATTGTACAGAATGTGGAACAAAATCTTCAAAAGCAACTGCAAAATTCTGTTCTAACTGCGGAACACGTTTATAAAAAACCCATTAAAATATACTAAAGGTTGTCCCAAGCAACCTTTGGTTATTTAAAACTATGGAACTTTAATGTATATAATTTTAAATTAACAAACAAGTAACTAAAACACAAAATTCTAATATGCAAAAAAAATTATTCTACGCAAGAACACGTGCTGTAAAACAACCAGAAAGAGGCACATCTCGTTCAGCAGGAATTGATTTTTTCATGCCAGAGTTTAATGACCAATTCTTATTCGACCTTATTGCCAAAAATCCAAATTACTCCCAACTCCGTCCTGGAAATTATTCCTACTACATTGACGAACAAGCAAAAAAAATATTGCTTGCCCCACACGAAAGACTGATGATACCATCAGGAATCAAAATCCGCGGTCACGAACAAATCGCATTAAACGCTCATAACAAATCAGGCATTGGCGTAAAGAAAGGTCTTGACAGATTAGCTGAAGTAATTGATGAAGATTACCAAGGCGAAATGCACATAAGTATCGTAAATACATCAAACTTCATTGTTGAAATTTGCGAGAATGAGAAATTAATTCAATTCCTTGAAGTGCATGTTGATTATTCAGACATTGAAGAAACAACAGAACAAGATCTTTTTACAGAAATAACAGAGCGTGGAACTGGCGGATTCGGTTCAACAAATAAACAGTAATATTATGCAACAACCTCAAATTGATTTATCGCAGGCGATAGACATTGTTTGTAATGAATGTCAAAATCCATTTTTTAATGAAGTGGTAATGATAAAAAAAGTATCGAAATTTATGCTAGGTGCAGATAAAGACCAAGTATTTCCGATTCCTGTATTACAATGCACAAAATGTGGCCATGTGAATGAAGAATTCATTCCAAAAGTAAAACAAAACAAAGTATCAACAGATTTAAGCAAATAATATGATTAACGTCGAACAAGTAGAGAAAAACCTTAAGGTATCTTACTTCGATGAAAATGGAGATGTTGCTTTCCAAATAATTCCTATAGAACAAGAGGATTTTTTTGAATGGGTTCCATATACCGTAGGAAAAGCGGAACCTTCATTCAAAAGTTGGGATGGCAAATTAGTTCAAAAGAAAAAAGCTTTCTTTTTGAACAAATGGAGAATTGAGGAAATTCTCATGAAACAGCCAGATTACATTAAAGAAAAGATTTATTCAAAAAATGACCCAAAGAAATTCTTTGTGGATATTGAAACTGAAGTTGATGATGAATGGCCAAAACCATCTGTTGCAAGACATAAGGTAACCGCAATATCATTTGCGCACGATAATATGCTTGCTGTATTAGGAACAAAACCATTGCTTCCCGTTCAGATAAGAAATATCGAAATCAAAATAAACAAGTACTTAACAGATCATAATTATCCAGAAATTAAGTTTTCATATGTTTATTTCAAAACAGAATATGATTTGTTATATTCATTTTTCAATAAGGCAATACAAAAAATGCCATTGATTACCGGATGGAACTTTATAAACTTTGACTGGGCGTATCTTGTAAATCGTTGTCGTAATTTATCAATTGACCCATCTGTTGCAGCAGTAAATGGCAAACTTGTAGGTCGTGAAGAATTACCGATGCACAGAGTTGTTGTCGATTACATGGAACTTTATAAAAAATGGGATAGAGTAATCTTCAAAGATAACAATACGCTACAATATGTTGCAACTGCAGCATTGGGTATGGGTAAAATTCCGTACAACGGAACACTTCAGGATTTATATGAATCTGATTTTGAACAATATGTTTACTATAATGGCGTCGATTCAATTCTTGTAAAATTGATTGATGCAAAGTTATCAACAATGTCAACATATTTAAAATTGGGTAACATTACAAAGGTTGAAGCAAATAGAGCATTCTCACCAATCGCAATGGCTGAATCTGTGATGACTCGTGAATTCTACGGCAGAAATCGAATATTCCCAACAATCAAAAACCGAAACGTAAATAAAACAGGTTACGAAGGTGCCTTTGTATTTCCACCCGTAAAAGGAATATACGATTGGGTTGCTTCTTTTGACTTTGCATCACTGTACCCATCTATTATGCGACAATGGAATATGTCACCTGAAGCATTCATGGGTAAAGAAGCAAAGAAACCAGATATTGAAAACATTACATACACTGCATCTGGCGCGTATTTTAATGATGCCGAAGATTCTGTATTTAGAACAATTTTAACTGATTTTTATGGACAAAGAAAATCCGCAAAGAAACAAATGTTTGCTGTTCAAAATGAAATACAGGAACTTAAGAAATTGAAAGCTGAGTTAGAAAAAATATAAAAATAAGCTTTTTTTTAATAAAAACATTATTCGTAATGAATATATATTAATATCAATCATTAAATATGAATTTTACATACACAAAATAACACAAGCGGATACATAATGTTCTTTGGCAAGGAACCTTGTGTATTCCGCTTTTTAATTTTAACATAATTTGAAAATGGAAGAAAATTTAGACATTAAAACGTTAAGCGACTTAACAATTTTTACAAAATACGCAAGATTTGACAAGGATCTTGGTAGAAGAGAAACATGGGATGAACTTGTTACAAGAAACAAGGCAATGCATATCAAAAAATATCCACACCTAAAAGCAGACATTAATGCTGCGTATAAATACGTGTACGATAAGAAAGTATTGCCGTCAATGAGAAGTATGCAATTTAGCGGTAAACCTATTGAAATATCGCCTAATAGAATTTATAACTGCGGTTATTTACCTATTGATGATTGGCGTGCATTTTCCGAAATTATGTTTCTTTTATTAGGAGGCACGGGCATTGGTTATTCAGTACAACGTCATCACGTTGAAAAATTGCCGCTCATAAATAAACCAAATCCTGACAGAAACAGACGATACTTAATCGGTGATTCAATTGAAGGATGGGCTGATGCAATAAAAGTTTTAATGAAATCATATTTCTTTGGCGGTTCAACAATCAATTTTGACTTTGCAGATATTCGACAAAAAGGTGCACAACTTGTAACATCAGGTGGAAAAGCACCAGGACCACAACCTTTGAAGGAATGTATCATTAAAGTAAAGGGGATTTTTGACCAAAAAAATACAGGCGATTCATTAACAACATTAGAAGTTCATGACATTGTTTGTTACATTGCTGATGCCGTATTGGCAGGCGGTATTCGTAGAGCTGCATTAATTTCTTTATTCTCTGCTGATGATGAAACAATGTTAACTTGTAAATTTGGAGATTGGTGGGAACGTAACCCACAAAGAGGACGAGCAAACAATTCAGCATTACTAATGAGACATAAAATTAGCAAAGAATTCTTTGTTGATTTGTTCAAAAAAATTCAAGCATCGGGTGCTGGCGAACCAGGATTTATTTTTTCAAATGATAAAGATTGGGGAACAAATCCTTGCGGTGAAATTGCATTAAAGCCATTTCAATTTTGCAATCTAACAGAAGTAAACGTATCAAATGTATATGACCAAGAAGAATTGAATGCACGTTGTAGAGCTGCATCTTTCATTGGAACGTTACAAGCAAGTTATACAGAATTCCATTACTTACGTTCAATTTGGCAACGAACAACTGAAAAAGATGCACTTGTTGGTGTAGGTATGACAGGTATTGCTTCACAAGGAATATTGAATCTCGATATGAAAGATGCTGCAAAAGCGGTTAAAGAAGAAAACGCACGTGCTGCTGATTTATTGAAAATTAGTAAAGCGGCAAGAACAACAACCGTAAAACCTGCAGGTACTAGTTCGCTTGTTCTTGGTACATCATCAGGTATTCACGCTTGGTTTGCAAAATATTACATTCGAAGAATGCGAATTGGTAAAAACGAAACACTTTACAAATTCTTAGCAGCAAATCATCCTGAACTTGTGGTTGATGATTACTTCAGACCACATGACACTGGAATTATTGAAGTGCCACAAAAATCGCCTTCTGATGCAATAACTCGTGATGAATCAATATTTGCATTCTTAAATCGAATCAAAAAGTTCAATACTAAATGGGTATATGGCGGTCACCGAAAAGGTGAAAATTACAACAACGTATCTGCAACAGTTTTCATAAAAGAAAACGAATGGGAAGCAGTAGGCGAATGGATGTGGGAAAACAGAAAATACTATAATGGTTTATCAGTACTTCCGTATGACGGAGGAACATACATTCAAGCACCGTTTGAAGAAATTACAGAAGAAGAATATAACAGAAGAATTCAACATTTGAAATTTGTTGACGTTACGCAAATTCACGAAGGCACTGATGAAACAGATTTATCTGGAGAATTGGCATGCGGATCTGGCGGATGCGAATTAAAATAAGAATATATAATAAAATTAGCATAATCTAAAAAATTATGCTAATTTTTATTTACACTTTATACAAAAACAAATGAATGAAACAATAGTTTATGTTAGCATGATTGCTGATTTGATACACGCAGGTCATGTATCAATTTTAACAGAAGCAAGTAAACATGGCAAAGTAATTGTAGGATTACTAACTGAAGATGCATGTAGGGAAATAAACGACGTTCCTTATTTATCATATGAAAATAGAAGAATTGCAATTGCCGCAATTGGGTGCGTGTCTGAAATTATTCCACAAGAATCTGCATCATGCCTACCAAATTTAAAAAAAATTGGTGCTACTATAGTTGTTCATGGAACTGATTGGAAAACAAATCACCTGAAGAAATATAGAGATGAAGTATTAGATTACATATTAGAAATTCATGGCGAATTAATTGAGCCAGAATATTCAAAAGAAATCAACAGTATCAATATAAAAGAACAAGTAACTGCATTAGGTATAACATCAACAGTTAGAAGTAATTCATTGCGAAGATTATTGCGTGAAAAGAAAATTCTAAGAATACTTGAAGTTCATAATGCTTTAAGCGGATTAATTGTCGAACACACAAAAATTGATAACACGCAGTTTGATGGCATGTGGTCAAGTTCTTTGACCGATTCTACATCGAAAGGCAAACCTGATATTGAAGCTGTTGATACAACTGCTCGTCTTACAACAATAAATGAAATATTTGAGGTAACAACAAAACCGATGATATATGATGCCGATACAGGCGGTAAACCTGAACATTTTCAATTTACAGTTCGAAGTTTAGAACGTGTTGGCGTATCTGCTGCAATAATTGAAGATAAAACTGGTTTGAAGAAAAATTCATTATTTGGAAATGATGTTGACCAGTCGCAGGATTGTATTTGTGACTTCTGTCATAAAATAAAAATGGGTAAAGCTGCGCAGATAACAAAAAACTTTATGATCATTGCTAGATGCGAAAGTTTAATTTTAGAAAAAGGATTAGAAGATGCACTAGAACGTTCGTTTGCTTATGTTAACGCAGGTGCTGATGCTATCATGATACATTCAAGAAATAAAGACGGTGTAGAAATATTTGAATTTATTAAAAGATTTAGAGAATTCGATAAACAAACACCTATCGTTGTAGTTCCTTCTAGTTTCAATAAAATTCATATTGATGAATTTGAAAAAGCTGGTGCTAATATAGTGATTTATGCAAATCATTTATTACGTTCTGCATATCCAGCAATGCTAAAAACAGCAAAAGGAATTCTTTTAGACGGCAAATCAGAAAATGTTGATAAAACATTATGCATGAGTATAAATGATATACTTGAATTAATACCAGGAACAAAATAATTAAAATACATAATATGGTAGACACACAAAAATTTGGAGATTTTTTAAAACAAGAAGGATTTGATTTTTTTACAGGAGTTCCTTGCTCTTGGATGAAAAGTTTAATTAATTATGCGCAAAATGATTGTGAATATTACAATGCAGCAAATGAAGGTGATGCAATTGCAATAGCTGCAGGCGCACACATAGCAGGTCGAAATACAGTTGTCATGATGCAAAATTCCGGATTCGGAAATGCAGTTTCCCCACTTACTTCATTAAATTACATATTCAAAATTCCATCATTGGTTTTTGTTAGTATGCGAACCGGTTCTGACACTGAACCTCAACATGAATTAATGGGCGTGATTACTGCAAAATTGATAAAAACAATGAAAATGAAATCCGTTGTTTTATCGAAAGATGATGAAATTGCAAAACAACAGATAGCAGAAGCAAAAGCAATAATGGCAAAAACTAATATGCCATATTTTATTCTTGTTGAAAAAGATACTTTTAATTCTGTTAAGTTAATTCCAAAGCAAAAAACATTAAAAGATGTTGCGCCAATTGGCTTTGCAAATACATTGAATCAAGAAGTTATGGACATGACTCGATATGAGGTACTTAAATCAATTTCAACAATTGACAAAGATGCTGTTTATATCGCAACAACAGGAATGACAGGCAGAGAATTGTATGATATAAAAGATAAGAAAAATAACTTGTATATGGTCGGTTCGATGGGTTGCGCTGGTGCAATTGGCTTAGGTGTTGCGTTGAATACAGATAAAAAAGTATATGTCATTGATGGAGACGGTGCTGCATTAATGCGTTTAAGTGTTCTTCCATTGATTGCAGAATATGCGCCATCAAACATGCTACATATATTACTTGATAATAATGTTCACGACACAACAGGCGGACAAGCTACATTATCGAATAACGTATCATGGAATAAACTAGCGTCTTCTATGAATTACCAAAATGCTATTGTTAGATCATACGGCCAATTAGAAAATGCATTAACTAATTGGAAAAAAGATAAAGAAAGAACATTGAAGCTAATTGTTGTGCCAACAGTTCCTGGTTCAAAAGATCCTTTAGGTCGACCAGCAGTTACACCAGTACAAGTTAAGAAACGATTAATGAAATTTTTAAAAAAATAAAAATAATGAAAACAGCAATCATACTAGCAGCAGGTCTTGGAAGCAGGGTCGGTTTACTAACTGAAACTATGCCAAAAGGCTTTTTAAGAATCTGCGGAAAATCATTGATTGAAATGTCCGTTGAAAATTTATTGAAAAAAGGTTATGAAAAGATATTAATTGTAACAGGACATAAATCTGAATACTACGAAAAATTTGCCAAAGGATATAAAGAAGTGTCAACAATTCATAATGGCAATTACGTTGACAGTGGAAGCGGATATTCTTTGTATGTAGGTTTGAAAGAAGTGAAAGGTGCATGTACGATTGTTGAAAGTGATATTTTATATGATGCAAAGATTCTTGACCATATAGGTAACGACAAAGACATTATTGTAACATCATTCATAACAAAAGATCATGATGAAGTTTATGTTGAATCTTTCAACAATTGCATGAGTAATGTATCGAAATTAACATCTGATTTGGAAAATCACGAGCATTCATTTTTAGGAATTTCTCACATTTCAGCAAATACTGTTAATAATGTATTGTTACCATTCGCTGAAGATATCTTAAAAAATAATCCAAGAATTGAATATGAACATGTTTTAGTTAAAGCAACTAAAAAATATGGCGTACAATTCAATTTAGAGAAAACTGATTATGTATGGTGTGAAATCGATGATCTTATTCATTACTATAAAGCAGTTAATAGAGTATTCCCACTTTTATACAATATCTTATAATGAAACAAATTCTTTTAAATCCTGGGCCTGCAAATACGTCAGAAAGCGTAAAGCAAGCACAAATTGTTGACGATATTTGTCCACGAGAACGTGAATTTGGTGGTATCATGAATGCAATAATGGTACATTTGCCAACATTTGTTGCAACTGACCATTTACGATATGAATCAATTTTATTTGGTTCATCAGGTACCGGTGCAATAGAAGCGATGATATCATCTTTGCCGAAAGATTCATTTCTACTAGTTATTACAAACGGTGCATACGGTAGACGAGCAGCAGAAATTGCAAAAAGATACGCTATACGTTTGTTTGAAATTGACTGTGGCGATAAAGTTTTAAATTATGAAATGATATCTAAATTAATTGAAACGAATCCGGATATAACACATGTGTATACAGTTCATTGCGAAACGACAACAGGAATACTAAATGATATTGACTTTATAGGAAATTTATGTAAAGAAAATAACAAGACATTTATTATTGATGCAATGAGTACTGTTGGTGCATATGAAATAGAAATGACAAAAAGTAATGTTGATTTTTTAATAGGAAGTTCAAATAAATGCATACAAGGATTTGCAGGCATTGGATTTATAATTGCTAGACGAGAAAAATTAATGGAACTAAAAGGTCAAGCAAGAACTTGTTATTTTGATGTATACGACCAATGGGATTACATGCAGAAAAATTTGCAATTAAGATTTACACCACCTGTTCAAACAATATATGCTTTTTATCAAGCAATAAAGGAATTAACAAGTGAAACTGTTGGCGGTAGACATAATCGTTATAAAAATAATAGAACGTTGTTGATTAACGGCATGAAAGTTGCTGGCGTTAAACAATATACGCCAGAAGAGCATTCGTCTGTTATCATAACAAGTTTTTTTGATTTGGAACATCCAAAATATTCATTTGATGATATGCATGACTTTTTAAAGGAAAGAGGCATTACAATATATCCAGGAAAAGTATCGAATACAAATACATTTAGAATTTCTAACATCGGAACTTTAACAATTGAAGATATTGCAAAATTCTTATATGAATTCAATAATTACATTTTATACTTAGAAACTAAATAATACTTCTGAATATAAAAATAAACAAAAATAATATATGGCTGTAAAAATAACGGTAGATGGATATCTTAATGTTGAGCACCCGCACAACGAACGGTACACAATAAAAGGTGTTGCCAATTCACTTGAAACTGATGAAGATTCGATTAAGTTTGCTGACATGGGCACTTTTATTATTGCAACTGATATGTCAAAAGAACGTGAATTAAATTCTGTTGGAAGTTTGTACTTCAGATTTGCTGTTTTCGGAAACATTTTGATTATGTCTGCCCGTGAATTACCCGAAGGCTCACCAATTGCAACTGCGGAAAATGGAAAATATGATATTCCAGAACTGGAGGCAGGTATAATAAAGTCAATAAAAAATGCATTATACTTATATAAACAAGTTATGAATGATGATGTTGATGCGCAAGAAGAATTTGAAAAAGTATCGAATAAATTAAAAGAAAAAATCAAATCAACTAAATCTGAAAAAACTGTATATCAGTTTGACCCAGATAAAGAAGGCGATATTGATGATAATGAAGCAGAGTTCATAACAACGTTTTATACAAGAGCGTTTGATGCTATTAAGGATAGAAAAAGAATTGATATAAACAAACTTGTTTTATTTGAAGATAGCGATGTTGTAATAAAATTTATGCCAGGTAAAGTCAAAAAAACATTATCTGACATGATGACATATTTTTCTGAATTGGAAGATTACGAAAAATGCGCAGTGATTCGCGATATTACAAAAAAAATCAAAGATGTTTCTCAAGAAGAAATTAATAATGCTGTTCAAGAATAGCGAACCAACTGTAATAAATTTACGGTATTCGGATTATGATGTATACATCGGAAGAGGCCGTTGTTTGAAATGCGGAGATGTTGGAATATGGGGAAATCCGTATTCGCATAAAGAAGGGACATTAGCAAAATATAAAGTTGCTAATGTTGATGAAGCAATTGAAAAATATAGAGAATACTTATTGTCTAACGAATACCTTTTATCACAATTACATACACTAGAAGGAAAAGTTTTAGGATGCTGGTGCATGCCGAAAAATCCAACAAGCGGCAAGTACTATTGCCATGGTCAAATTATAATAGAAGAATATAGAGCACATTGCATGTAAAATCATATAAATGTTACGAATATATATTACAATAACTGTAAATATATTTAATATGAGCGTATTCGTAACATCAGACACACACTTTAATGGAACAGCATATTTAACTGAAAATTATTCAAATTTACAGATAAGTGGATGGCAATCTTCAGTAACAAATAATGATATCGTTATTCATTGTGGTGATGTTCATGCAGGTAAATTCGACAACGTTAAAGAAACAATTAAATCATTACCTGGATATAAGATTTTAGTTAAAGGAAATCACGATTCAGCAAAAAATGAAAAGTATCTTGAAGTATTTGACGAAGTTTATAACACAACATACACACTAGATGGCATTGCATATTCGCATACACCTATAGATTTAAAAGATTACCCAAATTGTGAATATAACATATTTGGGCATTTTCATGTATATCCAATTGGAAAAGATATATCGAAAATACGAAGATATAAAGAATACTACAATTTCGATAAGCATTTCCCAATTTGTATATGGGATTGGAATTGGACACTGCCGACTTTAGAAGAATTTAAAAAAAGGTTTATAAATGTTAAATAGAATACCTACATGGGTTGCATTCAGCAATGATTATGATCGTTTGTATGAAGCAACGTTAAAGAAAAACAAACAGCTTGACGACGAAACTCATAAAAAGTATAATGAAGCAAAATACAAGTTTTTAGAAAAACAACTTGCAATTTGCAAAAAACATGGCGTAAAGTGCATGGCTGATTTTGGTACATTACTTGGAATTATTAGAGATGGCGATTTAATACGCAACGATACAGATTTACAAATTTTCGGCGAAACATTAAATAAAGATTTTTTTGATGATTTAGACAAAACATTTTATGCAGTACCATCTTCAAAACAATCATTTAAAAAATTGTTTGACGAGAACGATGATTATCATGAATTGCTTTATGTTTGGCTAGAAGATTTAGATAAAGACGGAAATAAAATAACATTCAAAAGTCCAGGCGGTGCAACTGTAGGTATGTTTGGTGATTTAATGGTTTCATATCCATTTAAAGATGGCAAACGTATTTTAAGATGGCCAGGATGGGAAGTTATGACGTATGACCAAAAACATGCTGATAAAATAAATACAGTATCGTTCAAAGGATTCGATGTACCAGTTCCATCTAGCACAACAGAATACATTCAATATTTTTATGGAGAAGGCTGGAAAACGCCGCAATCCAGATTTGGCAAATACACATGCGAATTTATCAACAGAGCCGATGCTCATAAATATACATATTCGTTAAAAGACGGCAAATATAAATTTTAAAATAATAACACAACAATGGCGCAAAGAATACCAACATTAGATGAATACATTTTTGAACAACAAATGTTTGAAGCTGGTGGTCAAGAAGCTGGAAAACTTGAACTTGTACACACCACACTTAAATCTGCATTAGCATATGCAAATTCAATTGGATGGGATCCATATAAAGAAATTCCAGATTTTGATAAAAATTATAAATACGCTCAAGATTTAGCAAAACTTGGTTTTACTCAAAGAAAAGATATGCCAGTTATTACTGACGCAGATGTTAAGATGTTACAATACAGATTATCTAAAGGATTTGTTGACGTTCACGCACCATTCCGTGGAAATAACGCATCAGCAGAAGATGCATTTCCAGAAGGGTTGCAAGGTAAAATGGCAGATGAATGGCTTAAAAATGGTTTGAATGATGGATCTGCAAGCGATGACAAAATTAAAGTTCAAATGAAAAAAGTTAAAGTTGGTGATCTTAAACCAATACAACAGCAAATTTACTTCGATAAATCTATTGAAGGAATTGCAAAATTTGGCGCCGACAAATCTGCAGAATTCTACAAGAAAACATTTTTCATAACAAGTAGCGATAATTATATCATCGACGGTCACCATAGATTTTTAGGTGCATGTATTATCGACCCTAATATGATAGTAGGTGCATTACAAATCGACTTACCTATTGAAAAATTATTACCGATGACAAAAGCATATGGTGATGCTATCGGAAACGCAAGAAACTTATAAAAAATAAAGTAAACATGATACAAAGAATACCATCATTAAATGATTTTTTGATTAACGAGGCAAAATATTCATTAGAAGATCCTGACAATTTAAAGTGGGCAGGTTCATTTACAAAAGCAGCAGACAAATTTCAAATAAAACCTGCGATAACAGTTACTGCTGTTAACGGCGTATATACGGAAGAGGAGTACAATTTGGAAATTACAACATCTGATAACAGAACGTTTAAATTAGAAACATACTTTAGAATTGGTGCGCCTGTACCAAGTACAAGTGCAAATGATTTTGCACGTATTTCTGAAGGTAGTAATACAATGAACATGAAGCCTGACGAATTTATAAATGTTCTTGAGCAATGGGGTGAATCAACACCTCTTGTGTTAGTGTCTGCGCTCTTTTACGGCGAAGATGGAAGATACAAAATAAACAAAAACAAACTTTTAAAATAAAAGGCAAAAATGAAAAACAGAATACCTAATTTTGATGAATTCTTATTTGAATCAATAAATGAAAAGAAAGATTTATCGCCTGCTAACATTAAGCAGTATAATGCAAATGCAAATAGCGTGAAGGCATTAAAATCATGGTCGTATAAAATAAAGGATGCAAATTTTACGTTCAAAGATATGGAATATTGGGGTGACGTATCAAGATTTTTTACATTTATCGAAAACACAAATACAAATAACGCAGAACTAGTTTTAAATGTGAATGGCTCACATGACGCCAGAGTTACTATTTCAACATACGATAATAAATTTGATATGTCTGCTTCTGTAAATATGAATACATTGTATTTTAATATTAAGAAATCACAACAACTTCAGTATTGCATAGAAGCTGATGATAAAGTTGCAGGTTTTATTGAATTACTGAATTTCTTATTCAAAACATACGAAGAACAAATTTCTAAATTTGTTAAAGATAAAGAAGGACTTCAAACGCTATACGTGATAAAAGCCGGCGAAATTGCACCAGCAACTGGAAAGACGGGCCACGGTTGGTCAATATATGACTATCCAAATGGTGTACTTGGCGCAACAAACGGTGGGTCAATGATGTTATGGTCTGCAGAAGGATTTAAAGTCGGTGATAAATTCAAAATAGTAGATGACCAAACGCATAAATTAATTACTAACGAAGTTGAAATAGTTGCTCTTATACCTGCAACGTATAAAGATTTTGTTGCATATTCAAGTAGACGAGGTGCTGAAGTACCAGTACGCGCGTTTCAAAAACAAACTGGTAGATTTAGATTTACATTGTACTCTATAAAATAAAATACTTAAATGGAAAAAAGAATACCTAGTCTAGATGACTTTATAAATGAATCATCGAACAAAATAAAAACTGTACGACCAATTAAAGAAATCTTGAAAGATTTTCGAAAATCAAAATATTATAATCATATCGGTATTTTTGAAATAGAACAATGGGGAAGAGTAACAGCGCTTGCGGCAAATAGCGATACAAATAAAGAACTTGCTGCAATTTTTTTAACAGATGGTAACGATCCTTCTACTGACCATGAAATGAACAAACTTGGAGAAAAACTATCAGACGCATGGGAAAAATTATTTACGCTGGACAGCAATATGATTACAATGCGGGACGAACATTTGAAAAAAGTAAATGCAAAATATAATAACTAAAATCAAAACCTGCTAATTTGCAGGTTTTTTTATGTGAAACTAAAGTCATTTTGTGTATATAATAAAAATAAAATTATATCCGAAATTGAAAATAAATGCATA